>Ga0209309_10000587_pt1 | contig 42180 bp, 33 predicted proteins | sample COGITO_mtgs_1204_2_FD_184807 | JGI IMG/M metagenome (GOLD analysis project Ga0209309, IMG submission 184807) | Pelagic marine microbial communities from North Sea - COGITO_mtgs_120412 (SPAdes) (version 2) | ecosystem: Environmental > Aquatic > Marine > Epipelagic ... | reverse complement strand
AAAAATACCGCCAGAATGCTCAACCGTTTTAGAGCCATTGAGGTTCCCTTTAGACCAGCCATAGCCATAAGGAATAGCTTCACCAGAATTCAAGGTGCTCCCATTGATCGCTTTTTCTAGGGTACTTCTTTTTACAAGGCTGTTGGCACTCAATGCATTTTGCCATTTTAGCAAATCCTCGGTGGTACTCATAATTGAACCCGCTGCATAAGGCAAGGTGAGACTTAAATAATTGGCATTGCGATAGCCCGCCTCTGCTTCGGAATAGCCACTGGCGCGATTGGGAATAAGTGTCACCATACTTCCATAATACGAATTTTTCATGCCTACCTTATCAAAAATGTGCGTTTGTAAAAAATCGGCATAACTCATCCCCGATACCACTTCAATAATATGTCCCAATAAAATATATCCTGAATTGTTATAATTGAATTGAGTGCCCGGATCAAATTCCATAGGTTCATTTTTAAAAACGTCTATTAATTCAACTGGGCTGAGATCGGTTCTGGCTGAACTCATAAAACTGGGCATGTTGGTATAACTTTTTATACCAGAGGTATGGTTTAACAAGTTGTGAATGGTGATGGTTTTACCTTGGGTGGGGTAATCTGGGATGTATTTCGTAATGTCATCGGTAACCTTTAATTTATGTTGCTCTTCCAACATCAAAATAGCAATTGCGGTAAATTGTTTCGTAATGGAACCAATTTCAAATACGTTGTTGGATTTTGCTTTGACACCCAATTCCAAATTGGCCATCCCGAAAGCATTTTGATAGATAATCCTTCCGTTTTTGGCAATCAAAAGGGACACACCCGGCGATGCTGTACTAAATTGTGAGTTAACATAAGCGTCGATTTGTTGTTTTAAATCTTGTGCTTGGGTAAGGTTTGCTGAAATTGCAAATACTAAGATGAGACTTAGATTAATTAGTTGATTTCTAATTTTCATTTGATTTGATTTTATGAGATTGATCTGTACTTATGACGCCTCAATTTAGAAATGGTTACAGCAAAGAAGATTCCCCAAAAAAAACATATGAAAATCAGCTCCAATTTTAAGCTGGTCTAAATTCAGTACCATAAGTAATATTTAGAATCTTTTATTCGAAAGTGACCATCAAATCATTCACTGTTATCCTCGCACATTTCATTGCAATCACCGCTATGTTCTTGGCTATTAAAGTTTCATTCATAGCGGTGATGTCATGGGTAAAAGATATATCTAAAAAAGTGCAACACCAATGAAGGGCTTTGATTTTTACGAAGCCTCGAATTTAGAGTGCCTGTAAATGGAAAAGTTCAACAAAAATGAAAATTGAGACCTCAACGCTGTGCAACGATTTTAGGATCGAATTTCACTTATATCCATAAAAAAACCACCTTAAATTAATAAGGTGGCTGTAATGCTACTTCAATAAGATTCTTGCTTACGCAGAACTTTATTTGATCATCTCATAGCTGCGTTTTACAAAATCGGTAAGTTCCTTACCTTTTAGCAAACCTTGTGAAAGGCGCGCTAAATCTAGACTTTGGGTGATTAAGCGTTCTTGCTTTTTCTTGGTTTTGGTATTTAGAATTTCGCTCACCAATTCCGAATTGGTATTTACGATAAGATTGTACATCTCTGGCATATTGCCCATCCCAAACATGCCACCACCGCCACCGGTTTGTTGCATCTCTTTCATACGACGCATAAACTCAGGCTGTGTGATAATAAATGGAGACGCGTCACTATCCATCGCTTCCAACTGCACTTGAAATTTCTCGGCTGGGATGATTTCTTTCAAGACATCTTCCAAACTTTTCTTCTCATCATCAGACAATTTTGAAATTGCTGTATCTTCCGTCTTGATCAAGTTATCAATATGGTCACCATCTACTCTCGCAAAAGAAATATTTTCTTTTGAAGACTCCAATTTCTGAATTAAGTGCGGTACAATTGGCGTATCCAATAATAGCACTTCATAACCTTTGGCTTTTGCTGCCTCAATATAAGAGTGCTGCTCGTCTTGGTTAGACGCGTATAAAATTACCAATTTGCCATCCTTATCCGTTTGCTTGGCTTTTGTTTTATCAAACAATTCTTGGTACGTATAGTACTTGCCATCCACTGTTGGATATAACGCAAACGCTTCTGATTTTTCAAAGAATTTATCTTCGGAAAGCATTCCGTATTCAATAACAATCTTAATATCGTTCCACTTCGCTTCAAAATCCTCACGATTTTCATTGAAAAGTGACTTAAGCTTATCGGCTACCTTTCTAGTGATGTACGATGAAATCTTTTTAACCGCGCCATCTGCCTGTAAATAAGATCTAGATACGTTTAACGGAATATCAGGAGAATCGATCACCCCTTTTAACATCGTTAAAAATTCTGGCACAATTCCTTCCACATTATCGGTTACATACACCTGATTTTGGTACAGTTGAATCTTATCCCGTTGCAGATTAAGATCGTTCTTCATTTTTGGGAAATATAAAATCCCGGTGAGGTTGAACGGATAATCTACATTTAAATGGATGTGAAATAAAGGTTCTTCAAATTGCATTGGGTACATTTCCCTGTAAAATGCTTGATAATCCTTAGTTTCCAAATCTGCAGGTTGCTTGGTCCAAGCAGGCTCTGGGTTGTTGATGATATTGTCAACCGTGATCTTTTTATGAGGCTCGGTAGTTTCTTTACCGTCCTTATCTTTAATGGTTTGTGGCTTAAATTCTGGATCGTTGATTTCCTTCGTTCCAAATTTAATTGGAATAGGCATGAACTTGTTGTACTTGGTCAACAATTCCGTGATTTTGCTCTCTTCCAAAAATTCGGTGGAATCGTCTGCAATATGCAATATGATTTCGGTACCTCTGTCTGTTTTGTCGGCTTCTTCAATAGAAAATTCCGGTGAACCATCACATTCCCAATGCACTGCAGGTGCATCTTTGTAAGATTTGGTGATGATCTCTACTCTGCTCGCCACCATAAATGCCGAATAAAAACCTAAACCAAAATGACCGATAATACCTGAATCCTTACCAGAATCCTTATATTTTTCCAAAAATTCCTCAGCACCAGAAAATGCAATTTGGTTGATGTATTTTTCAACTTCTTCCGCAGTCATCCCAACACCTTGATCTGTAATATGAATTTTTTTAGCCTCTTTGTCGATTCTTACTTCAATCTTTGGAGTGCCATAATCTACAGTGGACTCGCCAATACTAGTTAAATGCTTTAATTTTAATGTCGCATCTGTAGCATTACTAATAAGTTCACGTAAAAATATCTCGTGATCGCTATACAAGAATTTCTTGATGAGCGGAAAGATGTTTTCTACCGATACATTAATATTACCTTTTGTCATGATTTAATTGTTTTATTTATTGCCCCCTCAAAAACAGAAGGCATTTAGATTATAATAGTTTGTATGCGACTAAGGTCAAAAAAAGTACCAAGTACTAAAATATGACAAACTGACACGAACTTTTTAGGTTCAATACACACATTAAAAATGTCGAACTCTAGAATTATACCAATGGTGAGTGAAATTTAGTACAGTACAGTTTTACTTTAAGTTTCAGTTTCTATAAGCGTCCGGTTTCCTATGCATGCATAACGAATACGTTATCGTTTAAAATAATGTTTAATGGAAATACCTAAATTGCACGACTTAATATATAAAACATGTACAATTCTAAAATAATTGGTTTGGGGCATTATGTGCCTAATAATATAGTCACTAATGCCGATCTCTCTAAAATGATGGATACGAATGACGAATGGATTCAAGAGCGCACGGGCATTAAAGAACGTCGTTGGGTAAAAGATGGCGATAATGACACCACTGCATCGATGGGGGTTAAAGCTGCCAAGGTGGCGATTGAGCGTGCAGGGATTGATAAGGATGAGATTGATTTTATTGTATTTGCTACCTTGAGTCCAGATATGTATTTTCCTGGTCCTGGCGTACAAGTACAGCACGCCTTAGACATTAAAACCGTGGGGGCACTAGACGTTAGAAACCAATGTTCGGGATTTGTATATGCCATTGCAGTTGCCGACAATTTTATTAAAACGGGCATGTATAAAAACGTGCTCGTGATTGGGAGTGAGCTTCACTCTCACGGGTTAGACAAAACCACTCGTGGTCGAGGTGTTTCGGTGATTTTTGGTGATGGAGCGGGTGCTGCTGTTTTAACGCGCGAAGAGGACACCAGCAAAGGTATTTTATCCACACACTTACATTCGCAAGGCGAGCACGCCGAAGAATTGGTGGTGAAAGCCCCAGGAATGGGAACCCGTTGGGTGACTGATATTCTTGAAGAAAATGACCCTAACGACGAAAGCTATTTCCCGCATATGAATGGACAATTTGTATTCAAGAATGCGGTGGTTCGATTTAGCGAGGTGATCATGGAAGGTTTACAAAAAAATAATCTTGGTGTAGAGGCCATTGACATGTTGATACCGCACCAAGCCAATTTGAGGATTTCACAATTTATTCAGAAGAAATTTCAATTGAGCGATGACCAAGTGTTCAATAATATTCAAAAATACGGAAACACTACAGCTGCTTCCATTCCCATTGCTTTAACAGAAGCTTGGGAACAAGGAAAAATCAAGGAAGGCGATACCGTGGTATTGGCTGCCTTTGGAAGCGGGTTTACCTGGGGCAGTGTGATTATGAAGTGGTAAATTACTCGATTACCCCCTAATTAAAAGACACAAAAAATCCGAAACAGTTAAGTTTCGGATTTTTTTTAGCTATTAACCAATCTAACTAACACTAATTAAATTATGAAATCATAAGGCTTTGACTTATAACCCTCAAAAACCTTACACTATATAAGACGTTAGAATTGCGATTTTATTTTACGACTATCGAACTTTAACTTATAATTTAACATTTGAACTCGTAAAATTAAAAAACCCAAGACCTAAAAAGCTCTTGGGTTTTTCGTTATGACAACTACCGTACAACACTAACCATCAAATGTAAGTAGTCCTCAAAAAAATCAAGTATTGCACACAATTCTTGACTATTTTCTAATATAGTGACGCGTCAATCATTTTATTGTTACACCCTTTTTCATACTTAACACGGTTTTAACACCTTCATCTGCCCATAAAATTAGTTTAGCATTATTCAAATTCTTACCTTCAATTTGAATCAGTTTTTAATTTTAATTTTCAACTATGAATAAGAAAACCTTGGTTATCGGGGCCTCACTAAAAACGCAACGCTACAGCAATATTGCAATTAATAGACTTGTGGCTCATCAACAGGACGTTGTTGCACTGGGCTTGAGAGAAGGCAATGTGGCTGGTGTAGATATAGACACCAATTTACATACTTACAAAGACTTGCACACCATTACACTTTATTTAAATCCGGAGCGTCAAAAAAGTTATTATGACTTTATAATTTCATCAAAACCGAAACGCGTCATCTTTAATCCAGGCACCGAAAACCCTGAATTGCAAAATTTGCTTCAACAGGCCAACATTCCATTTGAAGAATCGTGTACGCTAGTCTTGTTGTCTACGAACCAGTATTAAGCCCAGAAAGGTCAATAATCCGTTAAGGATTAAAATAAAGAAGCCAAATTCAAATCCAAACCATTTTTGACTATTGTAACTTATAATGTAAGACAAAATTGGTGATGCCACAGCAATAAAAGGCACCAGCTTATCCTTTACCTGCCATTTGGTAAATAAGCCAAAGGCATAAAGTCCCAATAACGGGCCATAAGTATATCCTGCAAATACAAAGAGTTTCGCAATAACACTTTCATCCTTAATTAAATATTTAAAGGCCACGATAACAAAAATGAGCACAAACGAAAATGCAATGTGAATTTGCTTGCGCACCCGCACTTGTTTGGCTTCGGAATTGTTTTTCTCAATCTCCAAAATATCAATACTAAAGGAAGTGGTCAAGGCGGTTAAGGCACTGTCGGCACTACTATAAGCTGCAGCAATAAGCCCTAGAAGGAAAAACACGAACACGCCAACCCCCAAATGGTGTTTCGCCAAGATCGGAAACAGATCATCCTTATGCGCATCGATACCGTTTTGTTGCGCATAAACCGTTAAGAGCAGGCCTAGACTCAAGAATACAAAATTTGTAATGGTCAAAACAATGGTGAACCAAAACATGTTCTTTTGTGCGTCTCTTAAACTGCGACAGGTCAAATTCTTCTGCATCATATCTTGGTCAAGACCGGTCATTACAATTGCTATGAATGCACCCGATATAAATTGTTTCCAGAAGAAATCACCAGATTTATAATCGCCAAAGAAAAAGATTTGTGACAGATCACTGTCCATAACGTAGCCCAAAATGCCACCGCCACTAATACCTAATTCGTCGCTTACAAAATAAATGGCCACGCCTACCGCCACCAGCATAAAGAGTGTTTGCAAGGTATCGGTCCACACAATGGTTTTTATGCCCGATTTAAAGGTGTACAACCAAATTAACAAAACGGTTATTGAAACGGTTTGCCAAAAGGAGACGCCCAAATCATCAAATAAAATAATTTGCAGTACGTTAGCGACCAAGTAAAGTCTAAAACTGGCCCCAACTACTCTTGAAATCAAAAAAAATGAGGCACCCGTTTTATACGAATACCTTCCAAAGCGCCCTTCCAAATACGTGTAAATGGACGTTAAATTTAAGCGGTAATATAAAGGCAGCAATACAGTGCCAATCACTAAATACCCAACCGTATACCCCAAAACTACTTGCATGTAGCTAAATTTTGAAGCTTCAATCCAACCCGGAACGGAAATAAACGTTACGCCCGATAAGGAGGCGCCAATCATACCAAACGCTACGATGTACCAAGGCGATTGTCTATTCGCCTTAAAAAAAGTATCATTGGTGGACTTTTTTCCGGTGAGCAAGGAAATTAAAATAAGAACACCAAAATAAGACGCAATAAGTAAAATAATGAGCGTACTGGACATAAATTCTGTTTTAACTTTAAATAGGCTGAAATGTAGTATTTTTGATAAAAACTGTTGTAGAATTCCTGTTTTAATTATGAAAAAATTTTACCTCCCCTTAATGATTTGTGTAATCACTTCATTAGCCTCCGCTCAAGATTATAAACGCATGATTGCAGCAGGTACTTATAGTGTCCAAGACATTCAAACTGTTGCCGAAGCTCATTTTGCTCAAGTTGGCAAAGAACGAGGAAAGGGCTACAAACCTTATAAACGTTGGGAATACCAAGCTTTGAGACGCATGGACGAAAATGGCATGCTCAAATCGCCGGAGTTTTATGTTAAGGAATTGGAAAATTACAACAGCTACCTTAACAACAACAGCCTACTAGCAAGAACCACTGTGGGCAGTTGGGAACCTCTGGGCCCCACTACGAAGAACCAAACCAGTGGGTGGAACCCTGGTGTTGGAAGAATTACCTCTTTTGCTGCAGCCAGCGACAACCCCAACCACATTATCGTTGGTGCCAATACGGGAGGCGTTTGGAAAAGTTTGGATAAAGGACTAACATGGAACGTTTTAACCGATAATCTTTCCAATCTTAGCGTCTATGCACTGGCTATCGACCCTACCAACGCAAATAATTATTATTGGGGGTCTACGGGAGGCGTCATCTTCAAATCTGAAGATGCCGGCGCTACTTGGAATCTCTTAGCAGATACGGGAAATGGTAACGTAAATAAAATAGTGATTGATCCCTCTAACACCAATAAAATGTACTGCACTGCAGAATACGGTGGTATTTTTAAATCTAGTGATGCTGGTCTTACATGGGCTTTAATTAATAATACCGCAACCAATGGTTACGATGTGGAACTAAAACCTGGCGATCCAAATACGGTATATGCTTCTGGTGAAGCCTTTTACATGTCTACCAATGCTGGCGAGACCTTTCAATCTCCAGACGGTCTCAACCTTTGGTCTCAAAATTACATCAGCGGAACCAATGACTGGACGACCACTGCGTCTAATCAAGATAATTCAGTCACCCCAAGAACCGGTGCTGCCATGGCCTATTTTAATGTGGAAAACTATTCAATGCCTACAACACAATTAGTAACTCCTACTTTGGATCTTTCTGAAATTGAGAATCCACAATTAAAATTTTCCTTCACCAATGTCAATTGGGCTGGCGACATCGATGCTTTAAAAATATTGTATAAAACTTCAGAAACAGGCACTTGGGTAGAATTGGCAAATTACACGACAGAATCAAGTGCTTGGAACGACATCAACATTAACCTTCCCAATCCAAATTCTACTTATAACATTGCTTTTGAAGGCACCGCTAACTATGGAAGAGGCATCACTTTAGACGATATAGAAGTGGGCAATACAACCGGTACGATTATTTTTGAAGACGGATTTGAATCTGCTCCCAACAGTTTTGGTAGCGGACCCAAAATGATAGCAGTTTCAGAAAGTAACCCTGAAACATTGTATGTATTGGAAGCTGCAAATGGCATTTTTGGAGGCTTGCACAAATCGGTTGATGGTGGAACAAGTTTTACAAAATTAGATCATACCGGAAAAAATTATTTTGGTTACAGCTCAAACCCCGAAGATCCAGACGATGCTTTATTTGGTCAAGCCCCTCGCGATATGGATATTGCGGTAAACCCAAACAATAGCAACGATGTGCACATCGCTGGCATCAATACTTGGCGATCCATAGATGGCGGTGCTTCATTTACGATCACCTCACAATGGACCCCTCAAGGCGCAGTAGAACAAAATGTGGGATATTGTCATGCAGATATTGATATGCTTCAATTTGTAGAGGATCAACTTTATGTCATGAGCGATGGTGGAATTTTCATTGCTGAAACTCCAACAATCGTTAATGCTTCTTATTATTCCGATTTGACTGCTGGTTTAGGCATCCGCCAGTTTTATAAAATTGGAGTGAGTCAAACCAATCCGGTCATCGTGGCTGGTGGCGCACAAGACAACGGAAGCTCGGTTATGGGTGCCGATGGGATGTGGAGCGATTGGCTGGGCGCCGATGGCATGGAATCGTTTATAGATAAAACCTTGAGCAGCACGCTTTATGGCACCACACAGTATGGGGAACTCTACAAATCCTTGGACAATGGCAGCAATTATTTTTACTTGGGAACTCCCGAAGGCAAATCGGGCAACTGGGTCACGCCTTTTGAGCAAGATCCTATTCAGGTCAACACAATTTATACGGGTTACGACCAAGTATATAAATCAATTGATGGTGGCACCAATTGGATGCCTGTTTCGCAAATTTTCGGAGGCAATTTAGATCATCTCAAAATTGCAGCAACTAATGGTAATTTTCAATATGCTGCTAGAGGCGCAAAATTATATAAAAACACAGCGGTTGGCACAACAACGCCCTGGACAGAGTTGAATGGTTTTAGCGGAAACATCAATTCCATTGCGATTCATCCTACCGATCCCAACAAAGTGGCCATAGCTACGACCAATAATCAAAAAGTGTTTGTGTCTTTAGATGGCGGAAGCTCTTGGACCCCTTACAAATTGAACCTTCCCAATTTTAGCGCTCAAGCCTTGGTTTGGCAAGATAATGACAAAGACGGACTCTATTTGGGCATGAATTACGGTGTTTTTTATATTGACAACACCTTGACAGAATGGCAACCCTTTAGCAATGGCCTTCCCAACGTCATGATTAGTGAATTGGAAATTAACTACGCCACTAACAAAATCTATGTAGGCACTTATGGTCGCGGACTTTGGGCGTCTAATCTTTATGACGAAACCCTAAGTATTTCAGAATTTAAGCTGAAAGATCTTTCGGTATATCCCAATCCCGCTTCAAATAGCATTAATTTGAAATGGGACCAAGATGACAGCGTTTCAATTCGCATTTACGACACTCAAGGCAAAGTGATGTTTTACGACAAAAACGATCACATTCAGAAGGGGCTCAAAATCGATGTGTCAGGCTATGCCTCCGGACTTTATTTTGTGAAGGTGAACAATACCAAAGGCGAAGTCACTAAAAAAATCATGGTGAACTAAATCAAAAAACAAATATCAATTCACTGCTATCCCATCAAGATAGCAGTTTTTTTTGCTTCGGAAACAAACGCAGCAAGTTCAAACGTTATAATTTTCACTAAATTCGCAACTATGGAATTTTCTTCGAAATTATTGGAAAATGCAGTCGGCGAAATGTCGCAGTTGCCAGGAATTGGTAAACGTACCGCCCTGCGTTTGATGCTGCATTTATTGAGACAACCCAAAGAACAGACTTTAGATTTATCAAACGCCCTCAGCACGATGCGCAACGACATTAAACTCTGCAAAAAGTGCTATAATATTAGTGATAACGAACTTTGTGAAATTTGCGCTAACCCAAATCGCATTGAAGATATTGTTTGTGTAGTTGAAGACATAAGGGATGTGATGGCCATTGAGAACACCAGTTCCTTTCGTGGTTTATATCATGTTCTCGGCGGAAAAATATCTCCTATGGATGGTATTGGCCCCAACGATCTCAACATTCAACCTTTAGTAGAAAAGGTAAAAACTGGAGCAATAAAAGAACTTATTTTTGCCTTAGGCTCCACAATGGAAGGCGATACCACCAACTTTTATATCTATAAGCAAATTCAAGATTTGGAAGTGCAAACCTCAACCATTGCAAGAGGAATTTCAGTAGGCAATGAATTGGAATATACCGATGAAGTCACCTTGGGCAGAAGCATTATCAACCGCATTCCTTTTGAAGCTTCCTTAAAATCTTGATCTGTTTTTGAAACTATCCGTCGTCATACTCAATTATAATGTGCGCTATTTTCTGGAGCTCTGCCTGCAAAGTGTTGTCGCTGCTTTGACTGATATCGATTCGGAAATTATTGTGGTAGACAATAATTCACCCGATGACAGCTGCGCTATGGTAAAACAAAAGTTTCCGCAGGCAACACTTATTGAAAATAAAGAAAACTTTGGCTTTTCAAAAGGAAACAATCTAGGAGTGGCTGTAGCTAAAGGGGAATACATTTGCATTCTCAATCCCGATACCGTAGTCGCAGAAGACAGTTTTCTTAAGTTAATAGATTTTGCCAAAGACAAAAAAAATCTAGGCATTGTTGGCTGCCAATTGATCGATGGGCAAGGACAGTTTCTACCCGAAAGCAAACGCCACATCCCCACCCCTTGGGTCTCTACAAAAAAAATGCTGGGACTTACCGATGCTTATTATGCCACAAATGTGTATAAAGATAACAGCGCGCCCGTTGAGATATTGGTTGGTGCGTTCATGTTTCTACACAAAGCAGTTTACAAAGAGGTTTCGGGTTTTGACGAGGACTATTTTATGTATGGCGATGATATTGATTTGTCTTATAAAATCCATAAAAAAGGCTATATCAATTGGTATTTTGGGGATACTAAGGTGATACATTACAAAGGCGAAAGCACTTTAAAAGATAAAATATACGCCAAACGCTTTTATGGCGCCATGCAAATTTTTTATAAAAAGCATTTTCGGGCCCATCCTATTTTCAATATTATGGTGTGGGTGGGCATTCGCTTGGCTACTTGGCTACAAAGACCCAAACCAGAGCAACTGCCACCTTCCCAAGAAGCAATTCTTATTTCCAACGAAAAAAATGAAGCGCTCGAAAAGGCACTCCAGTCCAGCATGAGTCTTCAAAAACAAGTCGAAAGTTGCACCGCAAACCGCCTGTATATTTTAGACACTAAACATCTTAGTTTTAAGGCGATAATTAGGGTAATGTCTAATGTTCCCAAAAATTCTAAGGTCAGGTTTAAAATTCTACCAAAAAACTCTAACTTTATCCTCGGAAGCGACAGCTCCAAACGTCAAGGGGAAATCGTAACATACTAAACGTAAATAGTTGATGAAAATTCAATAAAATATTGGTTTTTTCATTAATTTTGCAATCCCTAAAACAAATAAAGGCATTAAATTACACATATGGCAAAGTTTGAACTTAAACTCCCTAAAATGGGCGAGAGTGTTGCAGAAGCAACGGTAACCTCTTGGTTGAAAAATATAGGTGATACAATTGAAGCAGATGAAGCAGTTTTTGAAATTGCTACAGATAAAGTAGATAGTGAAGTCCCAAGTGAAGTAGATGGCGTCTTGATAGAAAAGCGTTTTGAAGTGGATGATGTTGTTCAAGTTGGCGAAGTCATTGCCATTATTGAAACTGAAGGCGATGGCAATGAAACCGACCCAAAAATAGAAACTGGGGCAGAACCAGAAGACACCGAAACAGCTCATGCAGTTGCTGAAGTCTCCAAAACCGTTACCGCAGCACAAGATCAAACTGCAACCGTCACAAGTACAGATGAGCGGTTTTATTCGCCCCTTGTAAAAAATATAGCCAAAAAAGAAGGATTGTCGCAATCGGAACTCGATACTATTTCGGGAACGGGAAAAGACAATCGGGTCACCAAAAATGACATTTTAGATTACGTGGCCCATAGAGGCTCTGAAAGCACAGCCAAACCAGTTGAATCCCCAAAACCACAATCGGCTAAGGCTCCTGAAACAAAGACTGCATCAAAACCTGAGTCTCAACCGGCTCCTGTTGTTGCTTCTGGTGACGATGAGATTATTGAAATGAGCCGAATGGGCAAATTAATTGCGCACCACATGGTTGAATCTACTCAGACTTCTGCCCATGTTCAAAGTTTTATAGAAGCCGATGTGACCAAAATTTGGAACTGGCGTAAAAAAGTGAAGGATGGTTTTGCAAAACGAGAAGGCGAAAATCTAACCTTTACTCCTATCTTCATGGAAGCGATTGCAAAAGCGCTGCGTGATTTCCCGATGATGAACATTTCTTTACAGGATAATAAGATCATTAAGAAAAAACACATCAATTTAGGCATGGCAGCTGCCTTACCAGATGGTAACCTCATTGTGCCCGTAATTAAAGATGCAGACCAACTCAATTTGGTGGGGATGACCAAAAAAGTCAATGACCTCGCGGGTCGCGCCAGAGTCAATAAATTAAAACCAGACGACATTCAAGGCGGTACTTACACCGTAACAAATGTTGGTACTTTTGGCAGCATTATGGGAACCCCCATCATCAACCAGCCTCAAGTGGGTATTTTAGCCTTAGGTGCCATTCGTAAAGTGCCAGCAGTAGTTGAAACTCCCGAGGGTGACTTTATTGGCATCCGCTATAGAATGTTCTTATCGCATTCTTATGATCACAGGGTCGTAAATGGTGCTCTTGGCGGACAATTTGTAAAAGCAGTCAAAGACTATCTCGAAGCTTGGGATAGCAATAGAGAAATCTAACATTTGATTTTTCAAATCTTATTTTTTCATTTATTCAGGGTATCATCGCGTTACGTTTTAAAGGCCACGATTGATACCCTGATTAGTTATGTCTTGAAAGAAATGCTGGTAATGTAAGATAAAAACTATCCATAGTCAATAAATTCAAGATTATACCAAACCACTCTTCCACAAAAGGGCAGGATGCTTTAGTTGTTGTGTGTAGTAGAACATATGTAGTTTCTTTAGGTCTTTCAGTCTATTTGTGTTTTTTCCGAAAGGAAATATCCTCAGTTACAAAGCGAAAAAATAAAATAGACCTTAGTAAGGTCATTTAAAATCTTATATTTAATGCTGAAAGTCCTAAATACGGAAAACAGTCAACTTTTCGGTAGCAGGTTTTAAATTCCTAACTTCAATCGTCAGTTCTACATGCGCTTTTTTAAATTCGGTATTGCCCTACTCCTAACCATTCTTATATTTTTTGTCCTTAACACCAAATTGGGAAGCATTCCGCCCATTGGGAAATTTCTAAATCCCGTAAGTGGCATTTGGCAAAATGATGCTGAAGAAACCATTACAGGCAACATCCCCATTGAAGGCCTTGTGGATGTGGTTACTGTTCAGTACGATTCGCTCTTGATTCCTCATATCCATGCTCAAAACGATCAAGATCTGTACAAGGCTCAAGGCTACATCACAGCCAAACACCGCTTGTGGCAAATGGAGTTTCAAACGTTTGCAGCTGCGGGACGACTTTCAGAAATTATTGGTGAAAAAGCCATCGATTTTGACCAACTGCAACGTCGCCGAGGGATGATTTTTGGAGCAGAAAACGCACTACAAGTCATGAACAAGGATCCTAAAACGCTCCAGGCGCTTGAAGCCTATCGCGACGGGGTGAACCAGTATATCAACCAACTTGATCTTAATAAGTTACCTGTAGAATATAAATTATTAGATTACCAACCCGAGCAGTGGACCACAAAAAAAACCGCATTATTGCTCATGTACATGACCAAAATGTTGGCGGGCGGTGATTCCGATCTTGAGTATACCAACGCGCTGAGACGCTTCGGGAAAGAGCGTTTTGATCTCTTGTTTCCCGATTTTTATAAAGTGATAGACCCTGTAATTCCAGCAGATACCAATTGGGATTATATTACTACGGAAATGCCCGTGACTCCAGAAAGTGAGCTTCTGCCACTTGATTCAATTTCAGAAACGATAGCAAAACCACATCCCAATAACGGAAGCAACAATTGGGCGGTTTCGGCAGATAAATCGGTTACTGGGAATGCCATTTTGGCCAACGATCCGCATTTAGGACTCAATTTGCCCTCCATTTGGTTCGTGATGCAATTAAAAACCCCAAAACATAATGCCATGGGCGCAACACTCCCAGGGGCCTTGGGGGTGATTTCTGGTTTTAATACTGATATTTCTTGGGGGGTTACCAATGCCACCCGAGATGTACTAGATTGGTATAAAATTGAATTTAAAGACGCCTCCCGTAAACAATACAAATACGGTAATGCTTGGAAAAACACAACAGTACGGGTGGAGAACATTAAAATTAGAGGCGCAGCACCCTTGACAGATTCGATTATTTTTACTCATTACGGGCCCGTAACTTATGATAAGAATTATAAAGGCGACAATGAAAAGTCGGGTTATGCCATGAAGTGGACCGGACATATTGGTGGCAATAACCAATTAACCTTCTTAAAACTCAATGAAGCCAAAACTTATGATGATTATGTTAACGCACTCAAAAATTATACTGCACCCGCGCAAAATTTTGCGTTTGCCTCTACTAAAGGTGATGTCGCCCTTTGGATTCAAGGATTATTTCCGAATAAATGGAAAGGACAAGGCAAGTTTTTGATGGATGGGAGCAACCCAGATAATGAATGGCAAAGTTTTATTCCGCAGAAATTTAACGCACATGTTAAAAATCCTGAACGTGGCTTTATAAGTTCTGCCAATCAGCATCCCGTAGATCAAAGCTATCCTTTTTATGTATTTAACGATGGTTATGAAACGTATAGGAATCGGGTAATTAATGACTTCTTTAGAGATCGGGCTAAAGTTGCGGTAGCCGATTTTAAAAGTCTCCAAAACAACAATTTTAATTTAAAGGCTTCGGAATTATTGCCAAACATCTTTCAAAATATGGATGCATCGGGCTTAACTCCAGAAGAAAAAGAAGTGTATGCCCAAATCAAGGGCTGGGATTTTTATAGCGAGATAGACCAATTGGCGCCAAGTATTTGGGATTTGTGGTGGACAAAACTTTACGATCGTGTGTGGGATGAACTGGAAAATAAGGATGTCGCCCTAGACCTCCCTTTTACCTATCAAACCATCTATTTGCTCATAAATAAACCAGACGATGCGTTTATGGATATTGAAAGTACTCCAGAAAAAGAAACTGCGAAAGATCTATTTTTGATCACTTTTAAAGAAACCGCTAAAGAATTATTAGCCTGGAAAGCTGAAAATGGCGATTACCGCTGGAGTGCCTACAAAGGCACTTATCTGGGACATTTACTACAAGCTTTGCCAGCCTTTTCTAGGTTTGATTTGCCTATAGGTGGCGATTACAATACCGTAAATGCAGCGTCTAGCAATCACGGACCTTCTTGGCGAATGATTGTTGAAATGAGCTCACCGCCCAAGGCACTTGGTATTTATCCTGGCGGTCAATCGGGTAATCCCGGAAGCAAATATTACGATAATTTTGTTGACGATTGGGCTGCCGGACGCTATCAAGAACTGCTCTTTATGCAAGACAATCAAAACAACGCCCAAATCATGGCCACACAAACCTTAACTCCTAAAAAATGAAACCATTCCTCAATTTTATAGTCACCATAGTAGTTGCATTAATCCTTTCACAATTTTTGCCCTGGTGGTCGGTCATGGTCGCAGGCTTTGTAACGGGACTGTTTTTTTCTCTTAAACGCTTTGCGGTGTTTTACATTCCGTTTTTGGCGATTTTTCTATTTTGGAGCGTGTATTGTTTTTGGCTTGGAAATGGCCATGATTTTGTAATGGCAAAAAAAATAGCGGTCTTACTGCCCTTGAGTGGCAGTCCTTACTTACTCATTATAGTCACAGGTGTGGTTGGAGGTTTGGCTGCTGGAGTTGCTGGTATTTTAGGAAAGCAATGCGAACAATTGGTAAAACGTTAAATCTTTAAACCCTTGGCAGACCTTTGTGCCATTACAAAGCAGAAAGTGCTAGATATTTAAAAACAAAAAAGCCTTTGTTCGTGCATCACACTAACAAAGACTTTTACATAAATGTTATTATTGAATCCTAATGTTTGATCAGTTTTAATGTCGCTTCCGCGGAAGCACTATGAACTTTCATAAAGTAGAGCCCAGCACTCACATTGGTAAGATCAATGCTTATTTCAGAATTCATTTCAGATAAATCTACCTGCTGAATCAAGCGACCATTGATATCGTAAATGGCAGCTAGTGCCAAGGAGACTCCGTTGGATTTTTTCAATTTAAAAATTCCAGTTGACGGATTTGGAACAATAATAATGTCATCCTGCAAGTTTGAAGTTAAAGTCGACAATGTTTCCGCAGCACAATTATACACCGCAATATTATCTACATACCAGCCTATTCTTCCGTTGCAGCCATCGGTTCCCATTTCCCACCTCAACTGAATGGCGTCGTTGGCACTGGCATTTAATAAGGCCAAATTAATTACACTTGTGCCCCAACTCCCCACTAAGGATCCGCCATCAGTTCCTGTAAAAGCCACCTCACCTGCCATGGGGTTATCGTTGCCTTCCGTTTCCGGAATTAAAATGCTGTTGTATGGATTTACGCTGAAGGCATTAGCGGGCACCACCAGCCATTCAGTATGATTTAAATTATACTTCAAATTACCACCGTCATAATTGGCTTCCGTTGCCACATAATGATCAAAAGCGAGGTCAAAATTTCCAGTTGGGATATTTGGTAGATTGATCACCGGACTTTGTAAGCGCATGATTCCGTTTTCCAAATCATTAACACAATTTCCTATCACTGCGTCTTCCGCAAAAATGGCATTACCAGGCCTGTCCTCTGGCAAATTGGATTCTACGGTCCAAAATCGCGTGTTCCACGTGCTGGCATTTACAGGCAATTCTTCAAAACTCCACCCATCGGTGCCGGTTTCCCAATCTTCAAAAAAGACACGACCAGTAGTAGCTGCATTACACAAGGGGTCTGAATCGACTAAAATAGGTTGATAATTACAGGCGTCTGGATTGATTCTCATTTCAACAGCCAGCATCGCTTTTACAACCTGTTGCACATCAATAGCGGTAATCATCTGTCCGGAAAGACCTGTAGATAGCGACGTGGTTGATAAATTCTGCAAATTAATCCCGAGCAAATCATTGGCAGAAGCTTCTAAGGCATCTGCTAAAGCTGCAAAATCACTGGTAGATGTTAAATAGGTACTTTGGGCACGCCAAAACACATGTGCAGCTTTTGTAAAACCTATGCCAGCAATGGTTTGACCATTATACGATCCGCCATCTACCAACAGCGCATAGGCATGGTTCGGAATGCCTGAATTGGAATGCACGCCTCCTTCATCGGACTCCCCACATTTGTAATTAAAATCGGTAACCTTTCCAGGATCGTTGTTACAAAGTGGCATCCACATATCTCGAATTGGAGCGCCAAATGCGGTTGCATCCTCCCCTATTCTCCAGCGATCGGAACTGCTACAACCCGTTCTTACACTCAAATCTTCAGTCTCGTCATTATAATTATTCAATATATCTATGGTTTCCCCCCAAATATCGGAGTATGCTTCGTTAATGGCTCCCGCTTGGTAGGCATAAATTAGACCACTTGTATATTGGGTGTAAGCATGACCCCATTCATGCGCAATCACATCATCGGAGGCAGTACCGGTACAGTAATTTGCTGTGGCACCATTCCAATTGGCATTAGGACACTCAATATTGGGATTATTGTTGATGGTACGCATCGTATGGCCCATCCCATCGTAAGATTCATAATTAAAGGCATTATTAAAAAAATAATAAACATGACCAGAGGCTACGACTTCATTTTGTTGTGACAGATCCAAAGTTCCAGGAAAAGTGTCACCTTCCTGCCATACTTGATTATCTACATTGCCTTCATACACCTCTCGATCCAGCGCATGAGCCATGCCCGTAAATTGTTCTACCAACTGACCGCTTTGGGCATTGATATATAAAAACTCCCGCACATCGGCATTGTTGCGAACTTCCACTTCATAAACTAAATGGCTCGAAGTGACGTGCCCCTGAACCAAACCTTTTGGAAATACATATAACTTGGTGGCAAACACCACTAAAGCCTGACTGGAATCATTGATTCCTTGTTCTTTTATAAGTTGCATGGCTATTGCTTCGGCTGCAGCACTGCTTAGTGTTGATGAAGTATCAAGCTTTAAATTGGGAATAACGTTCCCGTTAATTGCGGTCAACTCTAAGTTTTGATTGAAATGAAAACGCAATTGTCCGTCATAAACGGGCACGCCATTATGCAATTGCTTTAATTGCAATTGCTTAAAACCGTACTGATCTGTTTTAACTTTTTGAGCTGTAAATTGGGATTCAGGGTTTTCGATTCCGTAAAGTTCTGAGTAATCCCCTAAAAAAGCAAAAGCCTTTTGCTGAAGCGTATTTCCTTTTAAACTTAAGCCTTGCTGTGCCGGAAACTTTAGAAACTCAACTATTCCGTTAGAAGGATTGATGGTAAGTTGGGCATTGGATTGCGACTGTAATTTTTGAATGGCTTTGTTTCCGCTTTGACCAAACATAAAAAAATTGATCAGCAGAAAGCCATAACATAAAGCGGTGATTTTTTTCATTAAGCGTATTTTTTTCAAATTTAAGGATAAAAAAATGAGGATAACCTAGGGAAGCTCGTTAAAGTTTGGTCGAAACCTAACGCTAAACCTTTCGACTACGCTCTAAAATCCTACTAAAAAAAAGCCTGTAACATGAATGTTACAGGCCCTTTATAGTATGTAAAGCTGATACTACTTAAAACTGCTCTCTTCCACTAAAATGGAAAGCACCTTCAATCGCTGCATTTTCATCGCTATCACTACCATGAACTGCATTTTCACCTATAGACGCTGCATAGAGTTTTCTAATAGTCCCTTCTGCTGCATCCTCAGGATTTGTAGCACCAATTAAGGCTCTAAAATCTTCAACTGCATTTTCTTTTTCTAAAATGGCAGCTACAACAGGACCTCTGGTCATATAATCTACCAATTCCCCAAAAAACGGACGTTCCTTATGGATGGCATAAAATTCCTGCGCATCTCTTTGAGTCATTTGTGTTAATTTCATTGCCACGATTCTGAAACCAGACGCGGTGATTTTTTCTAAAATTGCACCAACATTCCCTTTTTCAACAGAATCTGGTTTAAGCATTGTAAACGTTCTATTCGTTGCCATTTTTTTGTTTTAAAATTTGTGCAAAATTAAGCCATTTATATTATTATCCAAGCGTAATGGATTTGATTTCTCGTAAACGCTTACATAATTGCCATTTACAATAAAACAACCCGTTAATGTTTTACAAAAGTAAAACCCTATTTTTTTCAGCTTAGTGATTATATTGTATCTTCGCCACCTATGGAAAAAGACACTATTTCTAGTATAAAATCGCTTCTAAGCACCCCTCAACATATTGTGATCATACCGCACAAAAACCCAGATGGCGATGCCATTGGTTCTACATTGGCCCTTAGCCATTACTTTACAATGAAAGGCCATAAGCCCGTGGTAATTGCCCCCAACGATTATCCTGAATTTCTAAAATGGATGCCAGGAGAAGAGGCGATCTTAAAATACGACAGTCAAACCATACGTTGTAACCAAGAGATTGAAAAAAGCGAGCTTATTTTTACCTTAGATTTTAATGCACTCGGTCGAATTGGAGATATGGGCCTTATAGTTGAGGCCTCGAAAGCCAAGAAAATAATGATCGATCATCACCAGCAACCAGAGGATTATGCAGATTTTATGTATTCGGATGTGAGCATGTCTTCTACCTGTGAAATGATTTATAACTTTATAGAGATGCTGGGAGATGCCAGTTTAATTGATCAAGATATTGCGACTTGCCTTTATACGGGCATCATGACCGATACGGGCTCTTTCAGGTTTGCTTCCACCTCCAGCCATACTCATACGGTTATTGGAAAACTCATAGAAACGGGAATTAAAAATTCTGAAATCCACAATAATATTAATGACTCCAACAGTTATGAGCGCATGCAGTTGCTAGGCTGTGCCCTTGGCAATTTAAAAGTGATTCCGGAATATCATACCGCATATATTACCTTGACTCAAGAAGAACTCAACAAGTTCAATTTCAAAAAAGGCGATACCGAAGGCTTTGTTAACTATGGTTTATCCTTAAAAGGCGTTCGCTTTGCAGCCATTTTTATAGAAAGCCATCAAGACAAGATTATCAAAATTTCCTTGAGGAGCAAGGGTGATTTTTCGGTGAATGATGTGGCAAGAACTTATTTTGAAGGTGGCGGTCACACCAATGCTGCGGGCGGAAAAAGCGATTTAAGCCTCAAGAATACCGTTGATAAATTTATTAGTATCTTGCCCAATTATCAAAAAGAGCTCCAGTCCTTATGAAACTCATACCCTACCTTCTTATACTAGTGCTGCTAGCAAGCTGTAAATCTCCCGATGCCAGGCGACCAGAATCGGTGAAATCTGGATCTTTTATTCAAGAATCTGCAGCGCGTAATAAAAAGCTAAACGAAAAAGAGCAAAAACTGATCGAAACCATTATTAAAAACAATGCTTCTAATGATTATATCGCCTCCAACTCTGGATTTTGGTACCATTACAACACCAAGGTAGCTGCAGATACCATTACTGCTGACTTTGGAGACCACATCAATTTTGATTACAACCTTAAAGATTTAAAAGGCACAACAATTTATACTTCGGAAGAATTAGGCAATCGCGATTATATTATGGACAAAGAAGAACTCTTTACAGGGCTTCGTGAGGGCTTAAAACTCATGAAACCGGGTGAAACCGTCACCTTTCTCTTTCCTTCTCAAAAGGCTTTTGGCTATTATGGCAACAAAGACCGCATAGGCGCCAACGTGCCCATCATGTCTGAAGTGACCTTAAACACGATTGTAAAAAAAGATTAAATCCACTGTAAAATTATTATTTTTGAAGCTTCCAATTGACAACAACAATTCTAAACAAAACACAATGAAATTATTAAGTACATCAATTAAATTAATCACCTTGTGCGTATTGGTCTCCATGACTTCATGCAAAGAAGAATATCCAGATCTTGAAGACGGTCTTTATGCCGAATTTGTGACTTCTAAAGACACCATGATTGCAAAATTATTCTATCAAAAAGTGCCTTTAACGGTGGCAAACTTCGTCGCATTGGCAGAAGGCACCCACCCCATGGTAAGCGAGAAACTAAAAGGAAAGCACTATTTTGACAGCACGACCTTTCATAGAGTTATGAATAATTTCATGATTCAAGGTGGTGATAGAACAGCCACGGGCTCAGGAAATCCAGGCTTTAAATTTGCTGCGGACTTTGATCCAGAATTAAAGCACGATAAACCAGGCATCTTGTCTATGGCTAATGCAGGTGGTTTTGACACCAATGGAAGTCAGTTTTTTATTACTGAAGTGCCTTACCCAACCCTTAATGCTTATGATGACGAGGGTAATTTAAAACCCTGTGATCAACAGGGCATAAGTTGCCATTCGGTTTTTGGCGAATTGGTTAAAGGGCTTAATGTACAAGATTCCATCTCTAATGTACCGGTTGGTGCTGGCAACAAACCTGTTGATAATGTAATGCTCTATAAAGTAAATATTATTAGAAAAGGCTCTGACGCCAAATCTTTTGATGCAGCAAAGGTATTTGAAAAACAACTTCCTATAGTGAAGAAGGGGATCGACGATAATCGCGAATTACAAAAAGTAAAAGCAGAAGAAGATCGTCTCATGCGTGAAGAAAAAATGAGCACTGCAGCTGCGGAAATAAAACCGGTGTTGGAAGATTATTTGTCTAAATCAAAAACCTTGGCCTCGGGCTTGAAGGTGTATATGATAAAAGAAGGCAATGGTCCGAAACCAAAGCAAGGTGATGAAGTGAACGTACGCTATGAAGGTTATTTTACCGACGGGATGTTGTTTGACAGTAATGTCGAAGAAGTCGCTAGAAAAAACGGTGTTTTTAACCAAAGACGAATGGATGCAAACGCTTATGGCAGCACCCCAATGACCGTTAGCCCAGATGCCCAAATGATTGCGGGCTTTAAGGAAGCGCTGGCGTACCTAAAAGTTGGTGACCGTGCCTTTTTCTATTTACCATCACATTTGGCTTATGGCGAACGTGGCAATAGAGGCATCAAACCAAATACCGATTTGACATTTATTGTTGAATTAGTGGAATAAAGTTCATTCCGTAGTACCTAAAAAAAAGGGCAATTTCCTAAGTGGAAATTGCCCTTTTTCTTTGCGATGCATCGCTATTTAAATATTCAAGATCTTAGCGCTTCGGAATATGCTTCAAGATTTCCAAGACGAATTTCCAATATTTTTGTGCTGAAGAAATCTGCGCTCTTTCATCTGGAGAGTGTGCACCTTTAATGGTTGGTCCAAAACTAATCATATCCATGTTTGGATAGTTTTGTCCAAGAATACCACATTCCAGACCCGCATGACACGCTGCGACATGTGGTGCCTCACCATTGTTTAAGTCTTTATAGAGTGGTACCAATACTTTAAGGATATCAGAGTCCATATTCGGTTTCCACCCTGGATATTCTCCGTTAAAATTAACCTCGCATCCTGTAAGTTCAAACGTAGCTCTCAAGGTATTGGCCAAATCCCATTTAGAACTTTCTACGGAACTTCGCGTCAAGCACTTAATTTCAATCTCACCATCCTTCACCACCACTCTTGCGATATTGTTTGAGGTTTCTACCAAATTTGGGATATCAGCACTCATGCGGTACACTCCGTTTAATGCTGCATATAAAGCTCGGGTTAAGCCTTCCTGAACCCCCAGATTCATGATTTGCTCTGGCGTTTCAATTTTTGAAACACTAATGCTAAGATCAGGCTCCATGGTTTTCATTTCGGTCTTGATTTCAGTTTCCAAAGCTTCCATGTCGGCTTGAAAGGCATCTTCATGAATTTCATCTATGGCAACAATGGCATTACTTTCTCGTGGGATGGCGTTACGCAAACTGCCCCCATCAATTTCTGAAATACGAAGTCCATAATTTTCAAAACCATCAAACAGAATCCGGTTCATGATTTTGTTGGCATTGCCTAAACCTTCATGAATTTGCATACCAGAATGTCCGCCTTGCAGTCCTTTTACGGTGATTTTAAATCCGGTCTTGAATTCTGGCGTTTCTTCCAACTCATAGCCTCTTGTTGCGGTAACGTCAACGCCACCGGCACAACCAACACCTATTTCGTCATCTTCTTCAGTATCGAGATTTAGAAGGATGTCACCTTTAAGCACATCGCCTTTTAAGCCCATGGCACCCGTCATACCGGTTTCTTCATCTATAGTAAACAAAGCCTCAATGGCAGGATGAGCTATAGCATCACTTTCTAAAATGGCCATGATTGTGGCAACGCCCAAACCATTATCGGCGCCCAAAGTGGTGCCTTTTGCTTTTACCCAATCGCCTTCGATTTTCATTTCAATTCCTTGGGTATCAAAATCAAATTCGGTATCGTTATTTTTTTGGTGCACCATATCAAGGTGAGATTGCAAAACGATGGCTTTACGATCTTCCATCCCCGAAGTGGCGGGTTTTTTGATAATAACGTTGCCCACTGCGTCTTCTATGGTTTCTAGATTGAGCTTTTTGCCAAAGTCTTTCATAAATTGGATCACGCGTGCTTCCTTTTTTGAAGGGCGCGGTACTGCATTGAGATCTGCAAATTTGTTCCAAAGTGCTTTAGGTTCTAATTGTCTTAGCGCTTCATTCATAGTGTATCTAATAATTTTAATGTTGGCCCGTTTTGTTGAACAATCAAGGCTATTTATAATTTTGCAAAGTTACAAATTGTAATGAGGATATGAAGTCCAGACTGCTGTTGTTTTATTTCGCAGAATTTGAGCCTCTTACCTCTAAAATTTTAACTGGTTTCAAACCGAGGATTAAAGATAGTATGTCTATGAGCACAACTACCAGACCGCCAGCTATGCTCAATAACCACTTCGCTACTCCTGATGGCAGTGGCATCCTTTTTGGCTACAACTATAGCGCAGCGAAAGTTGTACCCAAATAGATAGAACGAACAGCAGGAAACCCCCATAATCACAAAAGCAAAAGTTAGGGTTCTAAAAAATGATGCGATTTTAGGAAGGCGAACCTTAATCCTTGACGCTATTTGTGAATCTTTTCCTTAATTTTGAAGCATGCCAAAAAAGAGAAAACTCATCCTTGCCCTATCGATTATTCCGCAGGTGATTTTAATTAAAGTTTTAGCGCATTACCCAGAGTTTGTAGAAGCAATATATAGCCATGGCATTTACAGCTTTATCTCTAAAGGCCTGCGCTATTTGTTTGGTTGGTTGCCATTTTCATTTGGTGATTTATTATATACCGCAGCTATTGTTTTGGCCTTACGCTGGTTGGTTTTGAACCGAAAACGCATCGCTAGGGATTTTATCAATTGGCTTCTGGAGCTCCTCAGCGCCCTATCAATCGCTTATTTTGCCTTTCACCTCTTATGGGCTTTTAATTATTACCGCTTGCCCCTGCACCAATCCTTAAACATTGACCCTGATTACACGACCGTGCAATTGGTGACTTTCACAAAACAGCTCATTACCAAAACGAATGCCCTGCACCTTGAGATCACCGCAAATGACAGCACAAAAGTCACGATGCCTTACAGTAAGGCCGAATTACTCAAAAAAGTACCTGAGGGCTATGATCATTTGGCAATGGAATTTCCCTATTTAGCCTACAAACCGAGAAGTATTAAGCGATCGCTATTTAGCATTCCGCTAACCTATATGGGGTTTTCTGGGTATTTGAACCCTTTTACCAACGAAGCACACATTGACGGACTCATACCTACATATAAATATCCAACCACCGGAAGTCACGAAGTTGCGCACCAATTGGGTTATGCTGCGGAAAATGAAGCTAATTTTATTGGCAGTATGGCAGCCATGAAACATCCTGATCCTTATTTTAAATATTCAGGACATGCTTTCGCGCTTCGGCATTGTTTGGGCGAACTGTACAAAAGAGATCCTGAAACCTATTACACCTTGCTTGAAACCGTAAATAGTGGCATCTTAAATAATTACCAAGAAGTACGGGACTTTTGGGACGCTTATAAAAACCCTACGGAGCCTTTGTTTAAGTCTACCTACAACAACTTCCTAAAAGCGAACAACCAATCGGGTGGCATGGAAAGTTATAGTTATATTGTGGCATTGTTGGTGAATTATTATGAGGCGCATCCACTAGATTAAAAAACCCAAAACCTTACGATCATGCCTCTCACAATTACACTCGTAAGGGATTAAATAAACAATTTGTATTTGGTTGTTCCTGCAAAGTTCTATCTTTAGTAATTCATACAAACCAACGGTCACATGTTCAAAATTAAAATAACATTTGCACTCTGTCTATGCAGTTTTGCGATGTTTGCCCAAGATTATTTTCCTAAAAATGACGGGGTAAAAACCAAAAACACCAATTACACAGCCCTAACCAACGCCAAAATTTATATCACGCCTACACAGGTACTCGAAAATGCATCACTTCTAATCAAGGATGGCAAAGTAGTACGTTCGGGCAATTCGATTACAATCCCCAAAAACACCACGGTTATTAATCTTGAAGGCAAAACAATTTATCCCTCTTTTATAGATGTGTATTCAAGTTTTGGAACCAGCAAGCCAAAACGCGAGCGTGGCGGTGGTCGCAATCCACAATACGATGCCACGAGAACAGGCTTTTATTGGAACGATCATATTAGACCAGAACAGAAGGCCATTGCTCAATTTAAGTATGACAGTAAAGCAGCAAAAGAATTATTGGCTGCTGGCTTTGGTGTTGTGAACACACATATTGAAGATGGTATTGTTAGAGGCACAGGAACGTTGGTGGCGCTCAACACCAATGCGGGCAATGACACCAGAATATTGGACGATAACTCTGCCCAATACCTGTCCTTTGAAAAAAGTCAGGCCTCCAATCAAGCGTATCCTACCTCCATTATGGGCGCCATGGCCTTGTTGCGCCAAATGTATATTGATGCAGATTGGTACGCCAAGGGCCATATAAAAACCAAGGATTTATCACTTGAAGCTTTAAACCACCAGAAAAATTTGGTTCAAATTTTTGCTGCCGGAAGTCGCGCCAATGCTTTAAGAGCCGATAAAGTAGGGGATTCATATGGCATTCAATACGTTATTCTTGGTGGGGGCGACGAATATGAACGTGTAGCCGATGTGAAGGCCATGAATGCGACGCTGATTCTTCCTGTTAATTTTAGGGAGGCCTATGATGTTGAAAATTCCTTTTTAAGCGCCTCATTGTCCTTGCAAGATATGCGCGCTTGGAGCCAAGAGCCCGCAAATGCCAAGATTTTATCGGAAAACGGTATCTCATTCGCCTTCACCAGCAATGCCTTAAAATCACCAAAGACTTTTTTAGAAAACCTAAGAAAGGCCATCGATTACGGGCTACCAAAGGAAACTGCGCTCAAGGCACTCACCACGATTCCTGCGCAACTATTGGGGAAATCTGCTGAAATTGGCTCCCTAAAAAATGGAGCTTATGCCAATTTATTGATTACGTCTGGAGATATTTTTGATAAAAAAAACACTCTCTTTGAAAATTGGGTGCAAGGGGAACGTACCATCCTTGACGACATGATGGTTAAGGATCTCAAGGGGGATTATGAGTTTCGTTTAGCAGGTGAAGCTTACAAATTAAAGTTGCAAGGGGAACCGAGCAAACTTAAGTCTAAAATTACAAGCAATGGCAAAAAACGTGGTTCGAAAATAGGTTATAGCGACGGTTGGGTATACCTCACCATGACCACGCAAGACAGCACTAAACAACAATTCATTAGGCTCACCGCCAATGTTACCGAAAGTGAAGATCTCAGCGGAAAAGCCATTTTCCCCGATGGAAACGAAATGACCTTTTATGCAAAGAAAGTTGAAACTTCGGAAACTGCTTCGGGTGACAGCGCGATCGTTTCTGATGAAGATTCCGAGGCGATTTCTGAAACTGATTCTTTAGACGATTCCGAAGAAAAAGATGCTTCCGAAGCGCCAAAAACCATTGCGCCCATTACCTATCCCAACTTGGCTTATGGTTTTACGGAATTGCCCCAGCCAGAAACCTTACTCTTTAAAAATGCCACCGTTTGGACCAATGAAACTGATGGAGTGCTCAAAAACACCGATGTGCTCATCAAAAACGGGAAAATTGCCAAAATAGGAAAGAATCTTAGTGATGCCAGTGCCAAAAGCATTGATGCCACCGGCAAACATTTAACCGCGGGTATTATTGATGAACATTCTCACATTGCAACATCATCGGTTAACGAAAGTGGTCAAAATAGTTCTGCCGAAGTAACAATTGAAGATGTGCTCGACGAAACCGATATTGATATTTATCGCAACCTGGCTGGTGGCGTTACCAGCATTCAGGTATTGCATGGGTCTGCAAATCCTATTGGGGGACGTTCGGCACTTATTAAACTGAAATGGGGCGAATCCCCTCAAAACCTAATTTATAAAGAGAGTCCGCAATTTATAAAATTCGCCTTGGGCGAAAATGTAAAACAATCCAATTGGGGGGATGCCGCTCGAAACCGATTTCCCCAAACGCGTATGGGCGTTGAGCAGGCCTACATTGATTATTTTACAAGAGCAAAAGCCTATAACGACCTTAAGAAAAGCGGAACGCCCTATCGCAAGGATATTGAGATGGACGTGCTGTCTCAAATTTTAAATGGTGAACGATTTATTACCTGCCATTCTTATGTACAAAGTGAAATCAATATGCTCATGAAAGTGGCAGAGCAGTTTGATTTCAGGATCAACACCTTTACCCATATTCTCGAAGGTTATAAACTAGCAGATAAAATGGTAGCACATGGTGTTGGGGGCTCTACATTTAGTGATTGGTGGGCGTATAAATTCGAGGTGAATGATGCCATTCCTTACAACGCTGCCATTATGCATCAGGCTGGCGTTACCGTTGCGATTAACAGCGATGATGCCGAGATGTCGCGTCGCTTAAATCAAGAAGCTGCCAAATCGGTTAAATATGGTGGTGTGTCAGAAGAAGACGCTTGGAAGTTTGTGACCTTGAATCCTGCAAAACTATTGCATATCGATAATCGTGTTGGAAGCTTGAAAGTTGGCAAGGATGCCGATGTGGTATTATGGTCCGATCATCCCCTTTCCATTTACGCTAAGGCGGAAAAAACCATTATTGAAGGCTGCACTTATTTTGATATCGAGCGCGATGCAGAAATGCGCCAGAAAATGTTAAAGGAAAAGAGCGAACTCATCAACCAAATGCTCGTGGCCAAAAATAAAGGCTTAAAAACACAGCCCATTAAAAAGGACGAGAAAGGGGTGATGCACTGTGATTATATTGATAATGACTATCGCGAATAGCTATGTGCCCACGATGCAAATGAATATTTCTTCAGCAAGGTTCAATAATAACTTTTGAAAAACAAATAAAATGACTACAAGCTATAAATTAATCCTGTTGGTACTTTGCCTCAATTTCCACTTAGGCCTAGCCCAACAAACCCCTGCAGCCATACAAAGCAAGACCATTGCCATAACGGGTGCTACCGCACATCTAGGAAATGGCACCACGATTGAGAACAGTATTATTGTTTTTAAGGAGGGAAAACTCACTACGGTGGCTGCTAGCACGCTCAACAAAATAGACCTGGCCAATATGGAAGTGATAGACGCCAGTGGCAAACATGTATATCCTGGATTTATCATCCCCAATTCCACATTGGGATTGGTAGAAATCGATGCAGTGCGCGCCACAGACGATGAATCCGAGTTAGGATCTTGGAATCCACATATTAGAAGTTTGATCGCCTATAATGCCGAATCTAAAATTGTAGAATCCATGAGACCAAATGGAGTACTCATTGGGCAAATCACACCTACGGGTGGGCGCATTACTGGAACGTCTTCAGTCGTACAATTTGACGCTTGGAACTGGGAAGACGCTGCAATTAAGGTAGATGATGGGATTCACATGAACTGGCCAAATTCATTTTCGAGAGGGCGCTGGTGGATGGGTGAAGATCCTGCGATGAAGATCAACGCTGATTATGAGACACAAATTAATGACATTCGAGATTATTTTAACGCCTCTAAAACCTATAACAAAGGGGATAAACAAACCGTAAACTTACCTCAAAAAGCGCTTAGTGGTTTATTTGATGGTTCAAAAACCCTATATATTGATGTAGATGACGAAAAAGGCATTACCGATGCCATTCATTTTGCGAAGGTAGAAGACATAAAATCCATGGTGATTGTTGGTGGTTATGATGCTTATAAAGTGGCAGACTTACTGGCTAAAAACAAAATACCCGTTTTGCTCAATCGCGTGCACTCTCGACCAAAATCCACAGATGATGATTACGATTTACCGTTTAAGCTCGCCAAATTATTAACGGATAAAGGCGTGCTAATTGCCTTGCAGGCCAATGGAGAAATGGAACGGATGACTTCTCGAAATCTTCCATTTTATGCAGGCACCACTGTGGCTTATGGCTTGACCAAAGAGCAGGCCTTACAGCTCATTACCCTTAATCCTGCTAAAATTCTAGGCATTGACAATGCTTATGGTAGTTTGGAAGTTGGCAAAAGTGCGACCTTATTTATTAGTGAAGGCGATGCCTTAGACATGCGCACCAATATCATTTCAAGAGCGTTTATTGATGGACGCGATCTAACTTTAGAAACTCACCAAACCGAACTTTGGAAACGCTACTCTCAAAAATATAAGGATCAGAAATAAAAAAAAAGACCGTTCAATCTTATTATTTAAAGATTGAACGGTCTCTTTAATAAGTTGTTAAGGAAAGTAATTACTCTATTGCTTCAGCACCTTCAGGCATTGTAAATATTTTTTCATCCATTTTTTTAGTGGAGATCATGACCTCGCTAAACTCCACATCGTTCTTTTTAGTGGTGGGCATCGCCTTTTCATAATTGTACCAACTAAGTGTTTTTGGCAAGCTTAAGCCATTTAGCGTTTGCCAGTCGCTATACTTGATAAAGTGAAATTCCTTGCCTTTTTCCTTGGTAAAATAAGTTACCGTATAAGCCAACCAGGCCATTTGATAAGTTTCTTCATCATAATACATGATATATTCATCTTCAGGCGACTCACCCACTCCAGAGTTATAGGAAATCTTGATGCCTGGATAGCGTTGCCCTTCAAATTCCAGGGCTGTTGCATCTTCATACACAATGCCATCGTCACCCAGCACAAAAGGCATCGCATAAAAATAGAACATCAGGTTGTAATAAAATTTCGGATTCCCTTGGTAAGCGATCGTATCGGTTTTGTGAAGCCAAACCATCTCTCCATCGTAACCCATGTTGTGCTTAGGCATTTCAATTAGGGAAGTTCTATTACGAAGGTCGGTAGTCGTGACCTCCTTCCCTTCTGCTTTGGTCATTGTAAATTTGAGCGTTTGCATGGTATTCCAATGGTCAATACCACCGTGGGCCTCAAAAACCTTGCTGAGGTTTTCCGGATAAACTTTGTTGGCAGTTTCAATAGTCACTTCGGAAGGCAGGCGACTAGACTCGACACCCGTTTCGGTTTTAGCATCTTTACAAGACGCAAAAACGAGGCTCAGCGCTAATAATGTGAATTTAATTTTCATAATGTTTTGGTGTATTGGTTTTGAACTTTGACGAAATGTTAATTAAAAGATTACACTCCAAACCCATAACGCACTCAACTGAATGGTTCTGTTTCAAATTAGAGACGTTAATTTTTAGAAACACCTCCCTAAACCACTTGCTTTTTCTATTTTTGCATCCTATTGTAGTCACTACAATTAAAAAAACTCTAAAAGCATGCAACTCCATTTAACAAAACCGATTTGTTTTTTCGATTTAGAAACCACGGGTATCAACATATCCAAAGACCGGGTGGTTGAAATTGCCATCTTAAAGGTGCATCCTAACGGGAAAGAAGAGCGCTACACACAACGTGTCAATCCAGAAATGCCAATTCCTGCGGAAGTGACTTTGGTACATGGTATTACCGACGCCGATGTGGCCGACAAACCTACATTTAAGGAAATTTCGAAGGAAGTTCACAACATGATCAAAGATTCCGATTTAGGAGGCTATAATTCCAATCGTTTTGATATTCCTGTTCTCGCGGAAGAATTATTGCGAGCCGATGTGGACTTTGATATGAAAAATAAAGTCTCCATTGATGTGCAAACCATTTTTCATAAAATGGAACAACGTACCTTAACTGCTGCATATAAATTCTATTGTAACAAAAATCTTGAGGATGCGCATAGTGCGGAAGCCGATACCATTGCCACCTACGAGGTTTTAAAGTCACAATTGGATCGTTACGACGAATTAGAAAATGATGCCAATTTCTTGGCGGAATTTAGCTCACGCAAAAAATTTGCTGATTTTGCGGGGTTTATTACCTTCAACAAAGAAGATGAAGAGTGCTTTTCCTTCGGAAAGCATAAAGGCAAACGCGTTCTCGATATATTGGATCAAGAACCTGGCTATTTTGGGTGGCTGCTGAATGCCGATTTTCCCCTTTACACCAAAAAAGTATTGACCGCCATAAAATTGAGGGCGTTTAACAACAAGCTTAATTAATAGCGCCACTGAATTTGAAAACAACAGCCACGCCAAAAACGAATGATTTTTGATCACATTATTAACTGCAGAAGTCTTTATGTGCATGGCGTGCGTATAAAGACTAAGTAAAAACAACTAAATCGCTTCACCATACCATGAAACTCATTTGCATTGGGCGCAATTATACCGAACACATCGAAGAACTCAACAATGAAAGACCTTCGGAACCTGTTGTGTTTTTAAAACCCGATACTGCTATTTTGCTAAAGAAACAGCCTTTTTTTATCCCAGATTTTTCGAACGACGTGCATCACGAAGTTGAAATTTTGGTAAAGATCAACAAAGTTGGCAAGCACATTTCAAAAAAATTCGCCAATAAATATTATGACGAAATTGGTTTGGGCATCGATTTTACCGCAAGGGATTTACAGGCGACCTTGAAAGAAAAAGGCCTTCCGTGGGAAAAAGCAAAAGGCTTTGATGGTGCTGCTGTGATAGGCGACTGGCTTCCGAAGTCTGAATTTACTGACGTTAACCACATTCAATTCAGTCTGAAAAAGAATGAAACCACTGTTCAAAATGGTAATACCAGCCATATGCTCTATAAAATAGACGAGATCATAGAATATGTTTCAAAATATTTCACTTTAAAGATAGGAGATATTATCTTTACCGGCACTCCCTCTGGAGTTGGCAAAGTTAATCCCAACGATATATTAACCGGATTTATAGAAGACAAACGATTGTTTTCGATTACAGTAAAATAAATGGAACAGAATTATAAATTATTTAGAGTTCGTGAATTGGCAGATAATGACGAAGATTTTGTTAAAGCGCTTGTTGAGGCCTTTTTAGATGAAGTGCCAGAAGACGCAGATCGACTTCATACTGCAGTATCCAATAACGATTATAAAGATACCTACCAAGCCGCCCATAAAATGAAACCTACCATTGATCTATTTGAACTTGGGGTACTCCAAGATTTAATTGTGGTACAAGACTGGGGCAAACTAGAGAAAAAGAACGAAGACTGTTCCAATGAGCTAAAAATGGTGCTTAACGCTATCCAAAACGCATCAACGGAAATGAAGGAAGACTTCAACCTATAGGATGCAGGCAGAAATAATTACCATTGGCGATGAGATATTAATTGGGCAAATCTTAGATTCCAATTCGGCATTTATTGCAAAAGCGCTTAACAAAATTGGTGTTTCGGTTTACCAAATCACGTCGGTACAAGACGATAAAACCCATATTTTAAAGGCTTTGGCTGAAGCAGAATCTAACGTAGACCTCGTTATTCTTACTGGAGGTTTAGGCCCCACCAAAGATGATATTACTAAAAAAACCATCGCCCACTATTTTGGTGATACCTTAAAGGAAGATGGTTCTGTTAGAAAAAATATAGAACAGCTCTGGAAAAATTACATCAATGCGCCCTTGATGCAGGTGAATATTGATCAGGCTTTGGTGCCCTCTCAAGCAGTGGTGTTAATGAACAAAGTGGGCAGCGCTCCAGGTATGTGGCTTGAGAAAAACAATACTATTTTTATCTCCCTTCCCGGTGTGCCTTACGAAATGAAGGCTTTAATTAGCGAGGAGGTGATCCCGAAATTAAGAACGCGCTTTAAATTGCCCTTCATTCAACATAAAACCTTTTTGACTTATGGTATGGGTGAGAGTGCTTTGGCAGAACGTATCGAAACCTTTGAAAATGAATTGCCCTCGTTTATAAAATTGGCATATCTTCCTAGTTTAGGTCGGGTGCGCTTACGATTATCGGCCAAAGGCATGGACCGCACCTTGATTGAAACCGAAATGCAAAAGCAAACAGATGCCTTGCTACCGCAAATCAAGGATATCTTTACGGGTTATGAAGAAGATGGCAGCATCGAGGAAATTATAGGAAAGTACCTCACTAAAATGAGCAAAACCGTTGCTACTGCCGAAAGTTGTACTGGCGGACTTATTGCCTCACGATTTACTGCAAACGCAGGCGCCTCAAAATATTTTAAGGGCAGTGTGGTTTGTTACACTAAAGAAGCTAAAATGCAGGTGCTCAATATCCCAGAAAGCTTGATCGATGCACACAGTGTCGTAAGTAAAGCGGTGGCTGAGGCTATGGCCACATCGGTTTTAGCGCTTCTTAAAACAGATTTTGCGATTGCCACCACTGGAAATGCAGGGCCTACTAAAGACGACACCCAAGAAGATTTGGGGATAGTGTATATTGCTATAGCCAGTAAAAACGGTGTATTTTCAGAGAAATTCAGCTTTGGCAATGCCCGTATTAAGGTCATCAACAGAGCGGCAAACAAGGCCTTTGAACTTTTACAAAAAGAAATTTTAAAAAAGTAAAACTTTTAGTTTGCTGATATTGTAAAGTTTTACTAAATTTGCAGCCTGTTTAAAATAAGATAAAATTAAAGTCCAAGAGAAATGTCAAGAGTTTGTGAACTTACAGGAAAAAAAGCGATGGTTGGAAACAACGTGTCTCACGCAATGAATAAAACAAAGCGTAAATTTGATGCCAACTTAGTCAAAAAGCGTTTTTACATTCCTGAAGAAGATAAGTGGGTTACCTTAAAGGTTGCTACTTCAGCATTAAAGACCATTAATAAAATTGGTATTTCTGCAGCGATTAAAGAAGCAAAATCCAAAGGATTTTTAAAATAATAACCTTTAGAAAGAATGTTCGCTTTTACGATCATTCAAAATAAATTAGTTTACAATGGCAAAAAGAGGAAATAGAATACAGGTTATATTGGAGTGTACAGAACATAAAGAGTCTGCACAACCAGGAACATCTCGTTACATTACGACAAAAAACAAGAAGAATACGCCAGAAAGAATGGAGATTAAGAAATTTAATCCTATCCTTAAGCGTATGACCGTTCATAAAGAAATTAAATAAGTATAAATTTTAGAGTCATGGCAAAGAAATCAGTAGCATCATTACAAACAGGATCTAAGAGACTTACAAAAGCGATCAAAATGGTAAAATCACCAAAAACTGGCGCTTACATGTTTGTGGAGTCAGTAATGGCACCAGAGTTTGTCGATGATTTTTTGAAAAAACAATAAATTAAACATTACCTGTTTAATTACGAACTGCTTTCATATTTGAAAGCAGTTTTTTTATATCTATATTTGAATGGTTTTCTGCCAAAATAGCAGATGGCCCTTTTCGGGCTTAGGTTTTGATATAATTGGTTTTGGTTATTAAAATTGACGTCATTAAAACTAAAAAACAATCACAAACGACTTAACAACTTCAGTACAACATGAGCTTTTTCAAAAAAATATTTTCTTCTGAAAAAAAAGAAACCTTAGACAAAGGCCTTGAAAAAACAAAGACCTCTTTCTTTGGCAAATTAAATAAAGCAGTTGCAGGAAAGTCTAAGGTTGATGACGATGTACTCGATAATTTGGAGGAAATTCTCGTGAGCAGCGATGTTGGGGTTAATACCACATTAAAAGTGATTGATCGCATAGAAGCACGGGTTTCTAAAGATAAATATTTGGGCACTTCCGAACTCAATCAAATTTTACGCGAGGAAATTGCGGGCTTACTCTCGGAAACCAATTCTGGTGAGGACACCGATTTTGTGATCCCCAAAGACAAAAAGCCTTATGTACTTATGGTGGTTGGTGTGAATGGCGTAGGCAAGACCACCACGATTGGCAAACTCGCTTACCAGTTTAAAAAACAAGGCTTAAATGTAGTTTTGGGTGCAGCAGATACGTTTAGAGCAGCAGCCATTGAACAATTACAGGTTTGGGCAGACCGTGTAGAGGTGCCCATGATACGCCAAAACATGGGCAGTGACCCTGCCAGTGTAGCTTTCGACTCGGTAAAAGCTGGGGTTGAACAAAATGCCGATGTGATTATTATTGATACCGCAGGGCGATTGCACAACAAAGTAAATTTAATGAACGAGCTGAGCAAAGTAAAACGGGTGATGCAAAAGGTCATTACTGATGCTCCACATGATGTTCTATTGGTATTGGATGGTTCAACCGGTCAAAATGCTTTTGAACAAGCCAAACAATTTACCGCAGCCACCGAAGTAACGTCCTTGGCAGTTACAAAGTTAGACGGTACCGCTAAGGGTGGTGTTGTGATTGGTATTTCCGATCAATTTAAAATTCCCGTAAAATATATTGGTGTAGGCGAAGGCATTGAGGATCTTCAGGTGTTCAATAAACATGAGTTTGTAGATTCCTTCTTTAAATAGGGTTTATTATTTGTAAACCAAAATTGCATTTCGAACTATTTTATGACCTGTTTCAATTTTTGATATTCTAAATTTCTTGGTCTCACTACTAAATTAATTCACCAAGGCATTTATTTTCCCCCAAAGCACGTCGTCAAAATCGGACAGCGCAAAACTCTCGTCGTCGGCAGTATTGCCCATTCTCACCACCACCAACTTTTGACTGGGTAGAATATAGATTTTTTGATCGTTTTTGCCCAGTGCGCAATACATGTCTTCTGGAGCGTTAGGGATAAGCGTCCCTTGAAATTCCAATTGGCTCTGGGGTAAGTGAAACGTAGATTTCCCATTTAGCCACCACAAATATCCGTAAGCCTGATTTATATTTTGCGAAGTGTTTGTGGCCTGCTCCAAAAAACTTTCAGAAACAATAGGGGTCCCGTCCCAATTCCCATTTGCCGAAATGAGCAGTCCAAAACGCGCCATACTTCTTGTGGAACTGGCATAAACCCTATTTGCCCCCAAGTTGAACCAAGTACCGTCCATACCCAGACGGTCGCGTAATTTAGTATTAAAATAAGATTCCCATGTTTGATTGCTTGCTTGAGCGACCACATCCTGTAATTTCACGTATACATTGTGATACGCCCAACGGGTGCCTGCATCTGCAACATACTGCAGGTTTTCTGCGGAAACCTCATCTCCCAAAGCATCATCGATACCACTGGTCATGTTCAATAGATTTTTACAGAGAATCAAATTTTCCTTTTCCGAAGGCATACTGGTCCACCCTGCTCCCAAATAATCAGATACCTTGTGGTTTATAGTGATCAAGCCTTCGTCTTGGGCAATTCCGGTTACGGTGGAGGTCAACGTTTTGCCAGCACTTGCCCAATACCATGGGATTGCTGCTGTATGACCGTTCATATAATGCTCTACGACAATTTTTCCGTTGTGCAAAATGATGAAGCCCTTACTGTCTTTTTCAGTCAAAAAATCTAAAAGTGGTTGCAATTGCGACTCCTGCCATTGCAATTCTGCCAAAGTTTTAGTTTCCCAGGCTTCCAAAGGTGCCAATGGTGGAAAATAAATGGCTGTTTCAGATGGCGGATTGCTGATTGCAGTAGTATCGTCTTCCGAAGCGCAAGCAGTACCTACCAAAAGTACGATTGCAGCAATGACCTTCAATTTAAGTTTCATGCGAATTTATTTTTTATAGGACGTCCAAATTACGAAAAGGTTTAGTGGCTAAACAAATATATCCTAAATCATTACGTATCTTTGCATGCCCAAAATAAAAATGGTCCCTATTTAATAGAGCCCGTATTAATCGGAAAATCGCATGAGAACAAAATCACTTAAAAAGAACCGAATCAATGTAATCACACTTGGCTGTAGCAAAAATGTGTACGACAGCGAAGTATTGATGGGGCAACTCAAAGCCAGTGGAAAGGACGTCGTTCATGAAGATGAAGGCAATGTAGTGGTTATTAACACCTGCGGTTTTATCAATAATGCCAAGGAAGAAAGTGTAAATACCATTTTAGACTTTATGCAGAAAAAAGAAGCTGGCGAAGTTGATAAAGTGTTTGTGACGGGGTGCTTGAGTGAACGTTATAAGCCAGATTTGCAAAAGGAAATCCCTAATGTGGATCAATATTTTGGTACTACTGAATTGCCCCAACTTTTAAAAGCGCTGGGTGCAGATTATAAGCATGAGTTGATTGGTGAACGCCTTACAACAACCCCAAAAAACTACGCGTACATGAAAATTGCCGAAGGTTGCGATAGACCATGTAGTTTTTGTGCCATCCCATTGATGCGCGGTAAACACCGCTCTACGCCTATTGAAGATTTGGTTATTGAAGCTGAAAAACTTGCAGCCAATGGCGTGAAGGAGTTGGTTTTAATTGCTCAAGACCTTACCTACTACGGACTCGACTTGTACAAAAAACGAAACCTCGCCGAATTGTTGGAAAATTTAGTGAAGGTGGATGGCATTGAATGGATTCGTTTGCATTATGCCTTCCCTACAGGTTTCCCTATGGATGTGCTGGACGTGATGAAGCGCGAGCCCAAAGTTTGTAATTATATCGATATTCCCTTACAACATATTTCCGACGCGATTTTAAAAAGCATGCGTCGTGGGACCACCCATGCAAAAACAACTAAATTACTGGAAGATTTTAGGGCCAAAGTTCCGGAAATGACCATAAGAACCACTTTGATCGTTGGTTATCCTGGTGAAACGGAAGAGGATTTTCAAACCTTAAAGCAATGGGTCAAAGACATGCGTTTTGAGCGTTTAGGGTGTTTTACTTATTCTCATGAAGAAAATACCCACGCCTATAATTTGGAAGATGACGTGCCCGAAGAAGTGAAAATGGATCGTGCCAACCAGATCATGGAGATCCAATCACAGATTTCTTGGGAGTTGAATCAACAAAAAATTGGACAAGAATTTAAAGTGGTGATTGATCGAAAAGAAGGCAACTATTTTGTGGGAAGAACCGAATTTGATTCTCCAGATGTTGACAATGAAGTTTTAATTGATGCGTCAAAATATTACTTAAAAACAGGTGAATTTACTAACATCAAGGTTATTGAAGCTGAAGATTTTGATCTCTATGGGGAGGTAGTTTTAGCTTAATTTGCTTAAATTTAGTGTTGATGGCCTATTGACGTGACACGCCATATAGCTCGAACTCACAAATCAGTAATAGCCACTAACCTAATATTAAAAGCGATGCAACAATCTACCTTACTTATTAATGGCTCTCATCTCGATAAACAGAAATTACTGCACCTCATTGAGCAAAATCAAAAACTTGAGGCTATTAAGTATATCAAAGCAGCCACGCGTGTCGATTTAGAAAGCTGTAAGGAAATTGTCGACAATCTTTCTGAAGACCCCAATTACTATGATAATTATGATGATGACATCGCAGAGGCTACCGGCATTATCGATCAACGGGATTCCGGACATGGGAAAGCCAAAAAATCCAGGCGAAAAGGAGGCCATGTAATTGCTTCAAGCCAAGGAAGCTCCAAACCGTTACTGATAGCTTTTATAGCATTTGTGATGCTTTTAGTGTTATACTTTTTTTATTTCTGAGAGACGAGCCACTTCCATTCATAATAATCCAATAACTTTACGCAAACAAAAAAACCACATGTCCTTTAAAAATCTCAATGTCATAAAACCTCTATTGCGAGCTGTTGCCGACGCTGGTTACGATAATCCAACTTTAATACAAGAACAAACCATCCCATTGATTTTGGAGAAAAAGGATGTGATTGCCTCTGCACAAACGGGCACTGGTAAAACTGCTGCCTTTGCCTTACCCATATTACAGTTGTTGTTTGACCGCCAAGATGCACCAAAAAAAGGAAAAACCGTAAAAGCTTTGGTTGTAAGTCCAACGCGCGAATTGGCACTTCAAATTGGTAAAAATTTCAAAACGTACGGGGCTTATACCAATTTGCGATCGACGGTTATTTTTGGTGGTGCCGGTATAGAACCTCAAATTGACGTGCTCACAAAAGGAGTCGATATTGTGGTGGCAACGCCAGGACGCTTGTTGGATTTGCACAAACAAGATTACATTAATCTCGATCATGTGGAGATCTTAGTGTTGGATGAAGCCGATTTAATGTTGGATATGGGCTTTATAGACGATGTTAAAAAAATTGAGCGCCTTTGCCCAAAGGAGAAGCAAACTTTATTATTTTCGGCTACGATGCCCTATAAAGTGGAACAATTGGCAGAAGGAATTTTGAATGCACCAACACGTATTGAGGTGACCCCTACTTCTTCCGCAGCTAAAAACGTGAGCCAAGTGCTTTATTATGTGCCAAAACGCAATAAAATTGAACTGTGCCTTCATCTCCTTCGCAATACAATCAAAGGGAGTATTCTTATTTTTAGACGCACCAAATTTGGGGTTGATAAATTAGAGCAAACCCTTAGCAGCAATGGGTATAAAGTGGAACGCTTACATGGCGATCGCACTCAAAATGAACGTCAAAGCGCATTAAATAAATTTAAACATGGGGAAGTAAATATTCTCATTGCCACCGATGTGGCTGCTCGTGGTATTGATATTGATGAATTGGACGCAGTACTTAATTTTGATTTGCCCAGCAAACCAGAAACCTATGTGCACCGTATTGGGCGAACAGGACGTGCAGAACATTTTGGCAAGTCGTATTCCATGTGCTCGGCAGATGAAAAGTCGTATGTTCAAGCGATTCAACATTTAATCAACGTGCAAATTCCTGTAGAAGACACCCATCCTTATCCTTTAGATCCCAAAGCCAAGCCCATTGTACATAAAAAGCAAGGCAGTAAATATAAAAAGGGACGTAAGGGTGAAGGGTCGAAGCAGAAAAAGAAGCGCTGGTATTAATGAGCCAGAATCACTTTTGAGGACTGGTTCACTCAAATTTGATTTCCACCAAAAAATAATTGGGAATCTTAAAGTTGATTCCCCAATCTTCAGGTTTTATAGTACTGCCCGAAACTTCGCAGTATTTTTTCCAACCCGTTGCTTCGTCGATATAGGGTAAAAAATAACCCAATAGAAAAGTAGGCGTGCCAAACTTAATGGGAATCGTCTTGTGGCCTCCCAAAAAATCGTGCAAAGCATAAGCATCCGCATTGGCCTTTATGTCATAATTGCGCTCTATTGAAAAGCGATCAAAAAGAAAGTTCATTTTAATTGAAGTCTTGCGCTGCATTTTTACATAATACTTAAATTCAAACAAGCTGTCTTGCACCGCTGGTGTGTAACTGTAGGTCGCGCTATCAACAATGGTATCGGTTTGGGCTAAGCTTCCGTTAGTATATTCCTTAATTAAAACCCGATAGTTTTTTCCAATTAAATCTGCTCCCGAAAAATTCAGCTTTATGGTTTCAACACCTTGAAACCGCATTAAATCTTGAAGTTCTTTATTTTCGGAGCCATAATGCGTCTCCAGTTCAATTTTAGCATCTTGGGCATTTATAGTACATAAAGTTACAAGTAAACTTACTACCAGCAATAGATTTTTCATCGGATTAGTTTTTAGAGTCAACAAGGGTATCATCGTGTGAATAGATGATGCCATGAACAATATCAAAGTAGATTTCTCCAGCAAATTCGGACTTTCCGTTGGGCTTTCGTTCCATCATATTAAATTTTTCACCCTTAGAGGTGGGTTGCATATTGATACTCATATTGTTGAGATGGTTTATGGTATTGTTCCCCACAACCTTAAACCTAAAATCATTTGTTTCTGGAAAAAACAAATGGATTTTTGAGTATTCTGAACGCAAATCAAAGCGCTTAAAATCACTGCTCCAATTGTAAAACCAATACTCACTGTTGTAATCATTGATCTTTACCTGCTTCCCTACTTCCCCTAATTCCAATTTTGAAAATTCAGAATTAAGATTCACATTTTCAAGGCTGCCTATAAGTGCCCTGCTCACCGTATTAAAATCATAAGTCCCACCAACAAGAATGTGCGCCTTAAAGCCAGCATTCTCTATTTTTATGGAATTATAGGGGTTACTTAACAGGGCTGCACTAAAGTCTCCGCGATTTAAAAACACAGCTAGTTCATTATAAACATCGCTTTTAAACCTAATTTGGCTTTCAGTGGCATTAATATTGAGTTTTAGGGATGCTGGGATTTTGATTACAAAATAACTCTTGATGATTTTTACATTCTCATCTGTAATGTTTTTGAGCTCCCCATTTTTTGTCTTCACCTTAAAGT
>Ga0209309_10000576_pt1 | contig 42460 bp, 19 predicted proteins | sample COGITO_mtgs_1204_2_FD_184807 | JGI IMG/M metagenome (GOLD analysis project Ga0209309, IMG submission 184807) | Pelagic marine microbial communities from North Sea - COGITO_mtgs_120412 (SPAdes) (version 2) | ecosystem: Environmental > Aquatic > Marine > Epipelagic ... | reverse complement strand
TAGTAATAATAATAATAATAATAATAATAACAAAATCGAACGAAGCGCGTCGGCAACGCGGAGGAAGAGAATGAGTTTAAGTTTAGGTGAATTGAAGAAGAAAGAAGAGAGCACGACGCACTCGTTGCGGTGGATGCGCGGGAAAATGGAAGCGCACTTTCAGAAATATTTTAAAACGCACGGCGTGGCGATGGATTTTGTGGCGTTTACGGAAACGGTGTCGGAGATTTTAGAGATGTGGTCGACGGAGGCGTTGGATTCCGTCGAGCGGGCCTTCAAGGAGACGAAAAGTTACGATTCATTCAACGAGAAGATTGAGCGAGCAGAGGCATTGGGTGGAAGCGGATCCTCAACGACGACGAGTGGTGGTCCGGGTGAACATCGGAGACAGAATAGCGGGAATAAGCACTTGCTCCTATCTGGGAGATCTGTGGGTAGTAGTAGTGGAAGTAGCAATAAGAAACTCAATCGTGCTCCAAGCATAATTGAGACGGTTGCGAAAACGTTGAAGAAAGGGGTTGAATCCACCGTGATAAGTCGCGAAGGAAGTCTGCGCGAACCCAGTAACTCTATGTCTTTGACACATCACGAACGAGCGCTAAGCGACGACCGGTTGAGTAATTTGAGCAACCGATCTTTGCCGCGTAGTCCTACGCTTTCGAGACAAGACTCGGGGAGTGAATTGATCTACGCAAAACAGCCGATTAGTCCGACATATTCGAAGGATAATCTCCTTTCAACAGCCGGCGTTGGGGGAGGAGGAGGAGGAGGAGGCGCCTTTGGGATGAATCCAAACACCATCGTTTCGTATTTACCGCAACAATATAGACACGTCATCGACGGCGCGTTTGACGCTTTAGGCATGAGCACCAAAGCACACGGCGGATTTGCGACTCGAGAAGGAGAACACGTGAACGACAATTACTATTACGAAGAAGATTTTGAGGACGACGACGCGGACAGCGCGCACATGACCGAAGCGCAAAAACGCAGGCGTGACTTGAAATCCGAACTCTTTGAATCCGAACAAGAATTCATCGACGTCGAAAAGCAACAAGAAGGCATTTTTGAGGATACGACCTGGCATCGTCTCGTCGCATTCTTCCGTGAAGTTACCATCCGCCTCTTCCTTTACAACGTCGTCAAACTCTTGCTCATCATCGCCCTCCTTGCCGGCGACGCCGCGCTGTGCATGTTTGTCGTCAACCGTTTCGGCGTCGTCTCCGGTCTCGGCGTCGTCGTCATCATCAACCTCGGGTTCGCCGGCATTTTCACCTACTCCATGTTAAAGTTCCAAAAGCGCGAGAAAGGTTTACGAAACATGGAATTCGGGCACAACTGGGTCCGACAAACCGACCACATTTTGCAAGGCAACAATACGGTCGTCAACAGCGCTTTAAAAGCCGCGGAAACCGCGCAGAAAGTCGAAAGCATGAAGGACAAGTTCGTCTCGTCGCCGAACGCTAATAATAATACTAATAATAAATCGTCTTCTCAAGAACAAAAACAGCAACAACATTCGCCGATGAAGAAGAAAAATGACCCCGTAAATAAGTCGAGGGAGCGTTTCGAATCCGCGCACGAATACTTGTAATACTATTTTTATAACGAAGAATTTTAAAAACTCCATTTTCGCGTGCTCAAAAAAAAATTTTCACTCGATCGATGAAAAAGGAAAAAAGACAAAAAACACAGACAGACAAAAAAAAGGCACACGCCCTTTCTCTTTTCATTTTTATCCACACTTTTAAGAAAGACTTTCTTCATCCTCGCCGCTTTCGTTGTTGTTTAAGAAGAAGGGTGACAATGCTTTTCTCCACCGCCGCATCGTCGTCATCGTCGACGCCGTTTGTCTTCTTTGTCTTCTTCTTCTTCTGTGTTCCAGTCCTCTTCTTTGCGAGGAACGCACACGCGCTCGACTACGATTGTTTGTGCGAGTGTTGTCTTCCCGGCCAGTGCGAGTTAGGGACGAGAAAACATACGTTCAACGTCGGGGACCCGCAGTTGTGCACGACGAACATGTGCGCCTCAAACGTGGCGAGCTGTCCAGACAGTGGGTCACACAACGCGGGAGGGACGAATATTGCGACGTATTTGGACTGTTCGTGCGCGTGTTGCAAAGACTCCAACTGTCCGACGTTGATTACGAACGCGTTTCATTCGGGCGGCATACAGCAGTGCACGCCGTCCGCGTGCTCGTCGAAGTTTTACTCGTGCCCAGACCCGGGGGCGCATAACTCGGCCTTAAACGAAAACTTCGCGACGTTTTACGATTGCACGTGCGGATGCGCGGACACGCCGTCACAAACCAAAGATATCAATCGTTTTTACGCGGGAAAGAGTACCATGTGCACGCAGAACGAGTGCGAGAGTCGGTTTACGACGTGTAAAGACGAAGGCGCGTCAGTTATTGAAGCGTGGTACACTGGAGAGGAAAGCGACAGCGAGAAGTTTGATTCGAGTCCTTGGGAGACATACAAGGACGGGAATGTTAGAATTTCAATTGGCGGGAAAACGGTGACTTTGTCAAAAGGCGCGGCGGCTGGGATTGCGGTTGTTGTTTTGTTTGTCGTATTTTCTGTGATTGGATATTTTGGGTATAGATTGTACCAACGAAGAAGAGGGTACCGATGGATGGTGTTTGACCACGACGAGGAAGGAAGAATAATGGCGAGAGAGGTGAAAGGGAGTAGCGACGTGGAAATGTCTTCGTCTAACAACAACAACATCAGCGCTAATAGTGGTGGTAACGCGGAGAATGTGGTACAGATTTCGTCGTTGCGGGCGCAACACGCTGCTGCTGCTGCGGCGGCGGCGGCACCAACTGCTACTCCCCCGGCGTCGGCTCCTGAGGCTCCTTCAGGAACTTCGCCGAATTATACTAGCACCGCAAAAAACGATGATCAGATGTCGCCGTATAGAGTGGACTGATATTAATAACAATGGATCATTGTAAGGAAAACAACCATAAAAACTCAAGTAACGGATATCCTTCGACTCTCCAATTCCTTTTTCAAAGCTTCTGTCAAGTAAGATTCGCACCCGAACGATGATACCATTGCGTCGTGTTCATCCCACAATTCCTTCGTCGCTTTTGCACCGGTATATCGCGCGCGGATGAGCGTATTTCGAGCGGTGTGTTCACCGCCGATGAACTCAACGACGTCGACTTTATACCCGAGTATACGCAGCACCAAAGCGCGCCATGCATCTGTCACGTTATCTATAGTTCTTTCGTACAATATGCCATGTCTTGCAATAGACGTCATTGGAGCTAACAAGACAGACGACGACGACGACGACGACGACGACGTTACGCTCTTTTTTATGCGAACGTGTAAATCATGATGACAGCACGGAGACGCTAATATCAACTTCGTCTTCCATCGCACCGCTCGAACCAAAGATTGATCCGTCGCCGTATCGCACGCGTGTAAAGCGATACACACGTCTACGTTTTCAGAACCAGGTATCTCCGCCTGTTCAATCGTCCCTTGGACGAAAGAAACGTCCCGCTCCCAACCTAACTCTTTCGCCACCGCTTCGTTGTGCTCTTTGCTTTGCCTCTTCACGTCTACACCGACGACGTTCGTGTCCATACTCTTTGTATTCTTCAGAAACGAATACGTCGCAAACGTCAAGTACGCGTTCCCGCATCCCAAATCGACGATGTTAAGTGGTTTCTTTGCAGATGTATATTCTTCGTCCGATGCAACAGGAAGGGAAGCTTCCAAGTGATGTAAAAACTCCTCCACTTGCTTATACTTATCCCTCTTTGCCGCTTTAATCTTCCCATCTTTCGTAGAGACGCCCACTTGCACTAAAAACGGGTCATCGGCTCGCATCAACCGTTTCTTCTCCCGGTCGTTCGCTAAAAACGACGCGTTCTTCCTCGTCGTGTTGATTAATCTCTTCGTCGAGTCCGCGCCGTTCGTCTTCTTCGATTCATCCTCGTCGTCGTGGTTACTCCTACTACTCTCTTCTTCTACACTACTCCTACTCTTTTTACTCCTGGACACGAACGCGTCTCCGCTCTTCGTCACTCGAATATCGTACGCCGTCTCGTCTCGCATATCCACCCGCCAATTCCCGTACCCGCCGTTCGCGACCACGTCCTCGAGTATCCCCTCCACTTCTTCATCGTGCACCGCGAAATTCTTGGTAAAACTCTGCGTCTCCGTAAACCGGATCAGTTGCACTTTCAACTCGTTCTTGATCAAAACCGGTCTAAACTCGCTCTTCTTAAATTCCGGTTTCTTCTGTTTCGGCGCCTTCCCGGTTCCCGAGAGTTTGACGACATATATATCGCGAGACGTCATCGTTCTTTCCTCCTCGTTATTTTCTTTCACTCCTCCTCTTCTTAACGAGTGGAGAAACAGTCGTTGCATTTCTTTCGCCGTTTTCGTCTCGAACGCGTGTCTGCCTTCGCGTATTCTCAATCGATGATGATGAGGAGGAGGAGGACCGTTACTAATAATGTTGTTGTTGTTCGCTTCTTCTTCTTCTTCTTCTTCTTCTTCTTCGCCTTTTGTGAATGCTTTTTCTGCTTTTTCTTTTTCTGCTCTCGTCGTCGTCCTCCTCCTCCTCACCACAAACTTCGTATTCTTTTGTGGTAACGACGACGACGAGTTTGGAGAACAACAGAAACAACGACGGCTCGAAATCATCCTCATCATCCTCATCCTCATCATCATCATCGTCGTAAAAGTGTCGTCTCCTCGTCCCAAAACTTCCACTTCTCCAAGAAAACAAAAAACAAACAAAAAATCAAAAAACAAACAAAAAAACTTTTCATCACAAGAAAGAAAGACACCCAAGAGAGAAGAAGAGTTTGTGTTCGTGCGTCATCATCGGTTATTCGTCGTCGTCGTTTTTTTTTAGAAGAAGAAGAAGAACGAAAGAAGAAGAACGAAAGAAGAAGAACGAAAGAAGTCTCTTATTATATACTCGTTTTTCTGAAACTCTGCTTTTTCTTTGCGATTCAGACGATACAGACGACGAGTTGTGAGAAGAAGAATACTACTACAGTCGTCAAAAACATTTTCATCGTCATCATCATCATCAACGGATGCAAATGACAACGATGATGATGAAAATAAAAAACGTCGTCCAATCGTACAAAGATTTATCAAAGTTTAAACTGAGCGTGTTCGTCGTCAGCACGGCGGCGGCTGGGGCGGTTTTAGGCACCACCCAACAACCTGTTACAACAACGGGAACGACGACGACAGAGAAGAAGAAGAACTCCTTAATCTCGTCCTCCTCGTCGTGGCTGCAGCAGCATTATCAGCAGAAGCAGCAAAAGCAGCAGCAATTTGTTCTTCTGGATGAAGAGAAAATAAAAACGATACTCAACGCTTCTTTCGGGACGGCGTTGTGCGCGTTTTCCGCGAACAGTTTGAACCAAATTTTGGAGAAGAAGCAAGACGGGATGATGGCGAGGACAATGCGAAGACCTTTGCCGAGCGGGAGGTTGTCGTTAGGGAACGCGATTGCGTTCGCGGCGGCGAGCGGGATTTCCGGGACGTGGTATTTGAACGAATATACGAACGAGACGACGGCGATGTTAGGTGGTGGAAACATTTTGTTGTACGCGTTCGTGTACACGCCTTTGAAGCAAGTGCACTGGTTGAACACGTGGGTAGGGGCGGTCGTGGGAGCGATTCCGCCGATGATGGGATACGCGGCGGCGGCAGATTTGAAGTTGATATCGAACAACGATGATACGAGCGGTTGGAGCAGTAGCAGTAGTAGTAGTAGTAGTAGTAGCAGTAGTAGCAGTAGTAGTAGTGGTAGTAGTACTAGTATTTCAAGTCTCTTAGGAGGAGAGAATTTCGCCAAAGGCATGGTTCTTCCTTTAGCGGTGTATTTGTGGCAAATGCCGCACTTTATGGCCCTAGCGACTATGGGTAGAGATGATTACATTAAAGGCGGGTATCGAATGTTGACGCACCCTTCGTTTGATCCAACTTTGCGAAGAGCCGCGAACGTGGCGGTTCGGAATTCGTTGATGCTTTTACCTCTTGGATTTATCGCCGAGAATGTTGGTCTGGTGTCTAAAGATTCTTCGTTTCGGTACGAAGCGGTCGCTTTGGGTGCGCCGCTCGTTGCGACGGCGCTCATGTTTCGTCAAAAAGCGAACATCACGAGCGCCCGAAGGATGTTTTACGGGTCGTTGGCGTATTTGCCTCTGTTTCAAATGGCGCTTTGCGTCAGAAATCGACAGCATTATTACGACGAGAGTGACAATGAAATAAACGAACACGATGACGACACAAACATCGCGAGACTTTTGATGACGCCAATCATCGCTTTACACGATTTGTTCGCCGTGGACGATTCGTGTCCGCAAGTCGCGCTGGCGGAGGAGAAACAAGAGGACGCAAAAAACGATAAGAAAGAGTAGAAGAAGAAGAAGTTCTTATTAGAATTTCGGCAAAAGTTAGCGCGGGCATGTAATTGATGTAGAAGATATTTATTCAACGAGAGCCTCTAGGCGCTTGCCAATCTAACTTTATCGGCCTACCGCCCATACACGGCGTGTTGTGTAACGTCGCCGCTTGGTCGATTTCGTCTTTTTTAAAGTCGGCGTATCCTTGTCCTCGAAACTCCCCGGTGTCTCGGTTTTCCAACCACCTCACTTTAATCATTTCCACTCCGGCGTTTTGCTTGAAGAAATCCCATATGAAGTCGTCCGTCATGTTAAAGTCTAAATTTCCCATGAACAACGTGTAACATCCGTGAGGTTTTTCCCCCATCTCTGGAAACTTCTTCTTGTTCTTTTCTTTTTGATTGCTATTCGGCAACGACTCGCCTCTCTCCGCCGCCGCTTTCCTTTCCTCCGCGGTGTTCCCTCTTTGCTCCCAACGCCGTATCTTACACTCTCTTTTCAAAACCATCCTCCCGGAATTCTCCACCGCTTTCGTCGCCTCTTCTTCCGAGTGAAACTCGACGACTCCGGCGCCTAAGAACTTCTTCGTCAACTTTTCCTCCATCCAGACGATGCTCTTAATCTCGCCGATATCCACGAACGCGCGTTTGAGACTCTCGTCGTCGATTTGCCAGGACAAGTTCCCCACGTACACTTTCGTGTTCGACAGTGGGAACTCTCCAGGTTTCGGCGGCTTCTTCTTCTCCTCTTTTTGTTTCTCTTCTTCTTCTTTTCTAGTCGTAGTAGTATTCCCGTCGTCTTCAAATCCTCCTTCGTACTCGTCGTCGTCCGCATCGGGAACCTCAACAAAATTATCATACCCGATGTTCTTCTCGTCGTCGTTCTCCTCCTGCGCTTTCATCTTCCTCATTTTCTTCGCTCGTTTCTTTGCCAGCTTTTTCGCCTCCACATCGTCATCATCATCGTCTCGTTTCGTTTTCTTTCCTCCCATAGAATGCTCTCGTTCTCTCTCAACAAAGAGTAGTTGGACGCAGTAAAAGAGTTGTTGTTGTTGTTGTTGCGTGTTTTTGGATTCGCCGCCGCTCTGAGACGCTTTTTTGCTCCAAAACGACAAAATTTGTTTTGCACTTTTTTTCTTCTTCTTCTCAATAATAATAAATTCCACTCGCTCTCACTTCTTCATCGTAATATATTTATGATATGTGTGGATGACGAGGATGGTGAAAACAACGACAGAGACGTACTGCGACGACGACGAGACGATTGAGTTCTTCTCTGAGTTCTACTCTTACTGCGCGGAGCGATTGAAAATGAAAACGACGACGACGGAAGAAGAAGAAGAAGAAGAAGAAACGATTTCATCATCAGTTTTGGAGGACGTGACCAGATTGGTGATTTTCTTTGACGACGACGACGAAGAAGACAAAGAGAAGCGAAAAGAGTACTTGAGTTTAGAGAAGAAACGCGTGGAGAGATACAGAGATTTACGAAGAAGAAGTGAAAGAAGAAGGAAAGATGGAGAGAAAAGAACGACGAATGTATTCGCGGGCGTGGAAGCGCTGCTGGCGGTTATCGCAGAAAAAACGACGACGCACGAGAAGAAGAAGAAGTTAAAGAAGAAGAAAGAAGTCTCTGATGAAGATATTTCTAATAAGAAGGATACCAAAAATGATACGCTGCGCAAAGCGTGGGAACAGATCGTGCCGAAGGAGCACTTCGTGAACGCGATGCTAAACGCAGATGTGAGCGATTCGCGAATAAAAAACGCGAATAAAGCGATGGCGGAAATGTTCAAGGAGTGCGTAGAGATGGAATGTAGCTCGACGACGTCCGACGCGCCGGCGACGTCGTTCTTCGAGACGGGTGAATTTTTACGAGATAGTGAAGAAGTTACGAACGAAACGAACGCCCAGAAGTACTATTGCGATCTAGAGCGCGCGTCGGAGGAAATGCGGACGCTTTTAAACGCGTGCGAACGCGCCGATTTAATCTTGAAGAAACGCTTGTACGAGCGTCTAGTTTTAGAAGAGCATCAAAAAGAAAAAGAACGAGAGATTGGAGCGGTGGAAATGTTTGCCAGGGGATGTTGTCTGTTACCGCATCGGAAGGGAGTGCGCGATAGAGAAATGCATAGCAGTGATAAGAACGCAAGTAGAAGCATTGTTCTCGCGTCGACGTGTTTACAAATTTTGTCTAGAAGAGGATACGCGGATAAGTGCGCGAATGCGATTGCTTTTGTTCATTTTAGAGAAGAAGAACGGGAAGAACAAGATGAAAAAAAGTTCGTCGATCAAAAGGATGAGAGTCTAGCGCGCGTATTAGACTCGATATCAGATACGCGGGCGTGTTGCAAAGTAATCGAAAGCGTTATTGTTGACGTTTTCGGGAGGAAAAAATACACAAGCGCCAGTCGCGACTGCGAACGCGTGCTTCGTCAGATGTTAAAGCTGAGATTTTGGAAGTGCGAAACGACCAGATACTTCATGGGGGAGGAGTTGCTACTTCGAAAAGGGTGTCCAAGGAATGTACTCCCGTCGCTGCTTCGTCTGCTGATTGTTAATCCTTTACCCACAGATTATCTCGCTGATGAAAAAAACGGAGACGAAGCCGGAGCAATCGCATCGGAAAATGTGAGCGTTGAAGACTTCAAACACGCGATTATAGTGAGCGCGTGCGAGTTATGGGCGTCGAAAGAGTTTGTCGTCGGGAGTTCAGCGAAAGCGAAGGGCCACTTGGCGGCTATTATAAACGCGACATTAATCCTATCGCAATCTTCCGGCGCTTCGTGGGAAAAGTTCGTCAACGGCATCGAAAGTGGAAAATTCAACGATGGCACGACGATGACGTCTTACATTGTCGACGGCATATCGTCTCGATTAGAATCGTCCTCAGCACAAAATCGCGCGCACGCGTCGCGAATCGCCAAACAATTTTCGTTGGCCATGAACACAGAAAATCCAACGATGTTGGATTTAAACGCACCGGTAGATGGTGATACCGACCTTCTCGATCCAGATGAAGGCGAGGACGACGACGACGACGACGATGGATATCGAAGCGCGAACGAAGCCGAGTGGGAATCAAACGTGAAAGTGACACTTGGTGAATACGACGCGTCGAAAGTGTTACCATCTTCTTTTTACGAGGCGGAAACTGTCGAAGGGGAAAGCAAAAGAGAGAAAGGACCAACCATCGATATCGAAGAAGTAGACGAGCAAGATGAAGAGGACGACTCTGAAGAGGACGATGAAGAGTTTCGAGCGTACGATATCGACTCAGATGATGACGACGAGCTCACGCAGAAGAATTCGAACGCGAAGAATTTGAAGCGGCATTTAAAACAGCTTCCAAAACCGCGAACTTTGCGCGAAGCTTTGAACGCTTTGCGGCGCGTCAAACCTTCCCAACACATTGCCGATGCAGATTTAGCAGACGCACAGGAAGGTGCCGTGTATGCATTAGCAGAAATGTTTGAAACCGTCCCAGATGAACTCTTTTCCGTAGCTGGTCAGTTTTCAATCGCGCTATTACACGCGAATCCACCGACGCCTTCGGTGAAAGCGCTGGAAATATCGCGCATGAACGGTTTAACAAGATTGTTTGAAAACGCTCCGGAAGAGTCTATTCCAACAGCCATTGGTCATGCGTTCGATGGAACGAGTTGCGATTCGAGTCATAAACTGGAGGTTTTGAGTTGCATCGCGCAAGCCGCGAAGACGTTATCGGCATTGCCTCCTCCATCATCGAGCGCTTCTCTCGAGCCAGGAGAAAGCGAAAAATCAGCGATTGCTGCAACGAGCGGTAAAACGCGCGTGTTCGCTCCGAAAGCTTTGGAAAACCAAAACAGAGGTATCGGGCGAATCGGTCATAGAACTCGTTCGGCGCTCATAGGTCCGACAATCGTCGCCCCGTTATTGGTTTCGTTATCATCCCAGTTAGAAAAAATGGCCGATTTATCTTCCTCAATAGGTAGCGAAGCTATAGTTTTATCCGCAATGTTGGATTGCATCGGCGAATGTTGCTGCCGGACACAAAACGCCGTCAACTCCTTTAATACTTCGTTGGCAACGCTCGCGACGCTCACCAAACACGACTCGTTTTTGTTGAAGCACTGCAATCCGAGCGTCCGGTCGAGCGCGTTGGTAGCGTGCGCGAGAGCGTTAATGGTTGTGCCAGATATCATGGCTAAGGAAGAATTGATGCTCTCGTTACAAGAATGTCACAATCAGGAGGACGACGATAGTGACAGAGCAGAACGTCACGAAACGAAAACGTCCAAACTCTTTGCCGCGATTGAGAAAATCACCTCCATCGCTAGAATCGAAAACGCTCGCGGCGTCGACGAGCAGTGTCGCTCCGCCGGCGTTTTCGCTCTAGCCGCCGCACGAGACGTCGTCAAACGCGCCACGGAGAATACTTTACTCGATAATCAAAACGACGACCCGGAAAAGCAGCAGCACAACCTCTCTGTTCAAGACTTTGTTTTACCGAAAACCGAGAGCAAGCGCTTTCAACAAAGCGCGAGTCAAGTGGTCGCAAAAGCCATGGAAAAGTTACGAGTGAACGCTCCCGTTGGCGAAATGAAAAAGAAAGAGAGCGTTCGTTTCGCGTAGAATCAGGAAATATATAGATGTGTAGAACTTTAGACATGTAGAAGCGCGTGATTTACGTAGAACGCGTATTAATGTGTGTACGTTGCGCTTGCGCGTTTCATTTTTTTCCTTTTGTTTTCGTTTTTACTTTTTCGCTGCTGCCTCGGGCTCTTCTTCCTCGCCATTAAAAACGACTCCCGATCGTCATTCAATTTTGCACGACGCGTAAGAACACACACACACGCTTACACTACTCGCGGTATAAAAGCGATCGTCATCGAGCAGCTGTCGAATACGAAAGAAAAGAGGGCAAATTTCTTTTCCAAAGAGAGTTTGAGATAGAAATAGTATTCAGAGCGAGAAGAACAGAGTCGTGAGATTGTAAAATTGACGGCTAGCGGCGAATACACACAATAAGAACAAACAACAACAACAACAAATAAACAAATAAACAAATAAGCAAATAAGCAAAAATGATACAACAAGATAGCAAAACGAAACTGTTTAGAATACGGAAAACCGTCTCTAAAATGCTCGCCTCTCGCGGGTATTTAGTTTCCCAAAAAGAGTTGGAACGAGACAAGGATTCGTTTTTGGAGGAATTCGGGGAAGTGTCGAGAGAGCATTTAACTATTATGGTTCCGAAAAGAGACGATCCGTCGGAAAACATATTCGTGTTTTTCCCGGAGGAAGAGAAAGTCGGGGTGAAGATGATTAAAGATTACGCGAAGAGAATGCGAGAGGAGAACGTTATGCGAGCGATTATCGTGATTAGAAGCTCCTTGACGCCGTTCGCGAAGCAGTCGCTGTTGGAGGTGCAGCAACAAAAGTTCATCATCGAAACTTTTCAAGAGACGGAGTTATTGGTGAATATTACCGACCATATTTTAGTTCCCAAACATGTTTTGCTAACCGATGAGGAGAAGAAGACGTTGTTGGAAAGATATAAAGTGAGAGAGACACAGTTGCCGAGGATTCAATTGCACGACCCCGTGGCGAGATATTATGGGATGCGTAGAGGGCAAGTCGTGAGAATTATTAGACCGAGTGAAACCGCGGGGAGGTATGTGACGTACAGACTTTGCGTTTAGACAGAGAAAACTGCGATATTACTATGTATGTATGTACTATTCTAATTCATTATATTTCCTCACGTGGTTCTATTCTTCTATGTGCACTTATCGTTGTTTGTTTTATCAGCGTCATCACGTACGCATACACTTGCTTCACAGTGCCTTGACAAGGATTAGCAATCGAATGTTGAGTCGCGATCAGCAGTAGAACTTTTCTGACTGTTTCTTTCGTAAAGTCTACCGGTAAGTGTGCTTTGTTCTTGACCAACTGAAACGCAGCGATGACTGCAATCGAGAGATCTTTCGCATCGTCGCAACACACAAAAACGCCTGTATTTTTACCTTCTGTGGTTGCATGTTTCATCAAAAACTCCACGCATATCGGTAATTTTTCTTCTATATCACCTCTTTTCTGCTTGGCAAACTTTAAAGGCACGTGTAAATACTCCTTCGTGTCTTCGCGCTTGACTGAAAAATTGGGCGAGTGTTTTGAACCAACGTATAAAACCGCGTGAACATCCTCCTCTCTCGCGTTCCCATTGAGAAGCGCTTGAAACGTTCCAACGTATACATTTGAGTCTAAAGCATCTTTTAAGGATATAAACACATCCTCATTTTCATTCCCGTCCATGTCATCCTCGCTGCCCGTTTGTATCACTTCTCTGATTAAACGTTCGCACGCTTTCGAGCTTTCGCACGAAACAAACTTCTCCATGTGTCGTTGGAACTGCTTCGGTGTTAAATCGAAAGCCCACGTTTCCTCGTCGTCTGCGGCACCCGGAAAGTAGTTGTACGATATCGTCTTATTACCTAGTTCGAATTTACATCTCTCTCCGGATTTCGTCAGCGGCATCGAGGCGCTCAGAAGATACAAAACCGTCGCCTTCTTTTTTTCCCGACTTCTCGCGACGATATTCTCCAAATTGTTCCTACAAACGTACTCACAGTGAAGCGGTCCAGACTTTTCCAAACCTTCTTTAATCTCCGCGAAGTGTGCCTCGGGAACCACGCTCAAAAATGTCTCCACGAACGACGCCATTTTCGTCTCAATCGCGTGTAATTCGTTTTCGCTCAAGAAATCCGGAAATTCATCTTTTTCAATCCGAGCGTTTTTTACAATCACTTCGCACGCTCGATTAATAGTCGCACACCATATCGGAACAGTCTTGGCCAAAGCGTCTGGAAACCGTTTCGTTTTACTCTTCGTCGCGTCCACTATGATGACTTTAGATGCTGATCCATCTCGACTCGCTTCTAACAAAACGTGCGTATTCAACCGACTTTGCGAAAATTGGTGATTTAAGTTATGTCCGTCGATGGATTTGAATGTGCACGTTTTTGCTTTCCGTAAATCCGTATACCACGCGCCGCACCGCAAATTCGCAAAGACAACAGGCAAAGTCTGCTCTCCTCCGAGTTTCTCTATGGTCTCCTGTACGAACGCATGATCCACGTAAACGCTTCTCATTCGATTCAAAACGTCCTGGTTACTTTTGCGAATCTCTCGACACCGCTGATAAAAATTGGGCTTAATCGACCGCTCGATGTCCTCGTCTGCGAGTAAAGCGAACTTCTCGTTATCAGTAGTATACCCTTCCTCGTTGTCGCCGATGTCATAATCTTCCTGAACATCCATGCTGTTAATTCGTTTTACTCCTCTTTCGATCTCGTTCTAGTTCAAACGCCAGTTGTTCTCGTTCAAATTCCAGCTGTTCTCTTTTCAATTTTAACATTTCTCGTTCCAACTCCATCTTTTGTTCTTTTTCCGATCGGTCTTTCTTCATATTTTGCTCGTGCCAATCCAAATCTTCTTTCAACTTTCGCGCGTGCTCAATATCTCGTGCTTTCATTCTTTCTTGGTGACGCAACCTGTCCATTTCTATGTCCCGCATTACGCTGTTCGTTCGCATTACGCTGTTCCGCATTTCAGCTTGGAATTGTAAGTGATATTTACTCAGCTCAACTTTTCGCACAGCTCGCTCGTTCACATCATCATTCGCGGGAGGATGGACCGACGAAGGCGTTCTCGGTGCCATTATTATTATTATTATTATTATTATTATTATTATTAGTAGTAGTAGTAGTAGTATTATTATTATTAGTATTAGTATTATTACGACGACGACGATGTGTGTGTGTGTGTGTGTGTGTGTTGTGAAAGAAACAGTTGCAAGAATTTTTTGAAAAACTTCAATCGCGCGATGAAAACGCGCAACCGACAACCGGACAACGAACAGAGGCAAAAAATAAAAAAGCAAGACAGAATTCTCTCTCCCCCTCACAAAACGACGATGACCGCAGAAGAAGAAGAAGAAGAAGAAGAAGAAGAAGAAGAAGAAGAAGAGTGGACGACTCTGAAACACCAACGCGAAACGAACGTTCCTCCATCTCTCTCCTCCTATGAAGAAGAAGAAGAAGAAGATGGAACAACGTGCGTTTCGTCCGTGTCCGAAGCCATCGATATCGCTTTGCGTGCTTTCGAATCTCGAGCGGAGATGTACTCTCGAGTGAAACGTGCTCACGGGGACGTTTTAGAACGTGTACGCCGAGGAGAGCGAGGAGAGTCGTCGTCGTCCGTCGCTTTTGTGGAATACGAGAAATCGTTAGCCGCGTTTGCTTCGGACATGAACGAGCTGAACGGGAAGTTGAAGCACGTTTTGCAATATCTCGCTCGAGAAGAAGAAGAAGAAGAAAAAGAAGAAGAGGACGAAAAGCGAGTGTGTTTTCAGCTCTTAAAATCGGTTCAAGAACAAGAGAAGGAGAAGTTACGACTGACGACGGTGGAGATGGCGTTGAAGACTCACTACGAGATGAAGAATTGGTCGTGGCAACAGGACGGGTACGTGGAAGAGGAAGAAGAGCGGGAGGAACGAGAAGAGGAGAAAGAAAACGCCTCGTCGGCTTCGGCGTTGAAGCCGTCGTGGGCGACGTACGTCGACGGCGAGAAGAACGACGCGTACGAAGGGCAAAGGAAGTGCTGCGAAGAAGCTCCGGAGCCAACAAAGATTGAGTTTGAAAACGCGATGAAAGAAACGACTGTAGGATTGGAAAATTGTATACAAACGATCAACGACGCGAGAGAGGAGTTGTTGGAAATTAAAGCGTCTTACTTGTCTCTTTGAGCGGCGAGAACGAGAGAAGGGAGATAGTATCATAGATTAAAGAGATTCGTTGTAGAAGTAGAGGTAGTATATAGTAAAAGGTTATATTTATAGTTATATATAGAGACTAAGGTAGGACTAAGAATCAAAGCAAATTACACGTCTCTCTCTCTCTCTCTTCAAACGTTTGTCGAGTTTTAGAGATTTAACGAGCGAAGCGAGAAAGCGCCGGAAAGCCACTCTCCCATCCTCGCTCTTCTCCTTTCTCTTCAAACTCTCGAAAGCGAGTGCGCGACGAAATAATAAACATGGTCTAAATTAAATTGAATGTAATTCTCTCGTTACGGAGTAAAGAATTACTTCAATTCGGATTTAGCGCCAGCCTCTTCCAAAGTCTTTTGCGCCGCCTCGCAATCTTCCTTCTTCTTACCTTCCAACAAAGTGAACGGCAAGTTGGTCACGGCGTCCTTCGCTTCCTTCAAGCCGAGTTCGGACAAGCCTCTGACAACCTTAATGCACGCGATTCTCTTGTCCGCGGCGACTTCAGTGATAACCAAGTCAAACTCCGTCTTCGCTTCGGCCGCTTCACCACCACCAGCGGCCGCGCCAGCCGCCATGACCATACCGCCGCCCGCCGGCGCGGAGGCGTCGACGCCGAACGTTTCTTCGATTTGGGCGACGAGTTCCGAGGCTTCCATGAGGGTGAGCGTTTTCATCGATTCAATGATTTCGTCCGTCTTGGCAGATTTCAAGGCGATTCTGGCACCTCTCGTCGGCTTAGCCTGTTTTAAACGACGCGGTATATCGGAGTGAAAGAGAACGAAATATAAAGGTCAGCACATGCAGGGGTCCATTGAAAATGCTACTACATAAAGTTGAAGAAAGACGAGAGAAAAATGTGTGCACGTGCGCGCGCGGAAAACAAAAAACCACCCCAAGAAAAACCACCCCAGCTTTTGGCTAAGGTTTTTTCTCTCTCCTCCTCCCAAAAACCTCTCTCTCTCAATTTGAGGGTTAGAATTTCGTAAAACGGGATGAAGAGACGCGTTGGAACGGCACACTCTCGCACAGGTCGCGCGACTTGGACGTAAAAACATCCACGGCGAGTGATTTTCGCGGTCTGCGCGCCGATTCACGTCCGCAACCACCTAAAATCATCGACAGATTACGCGAATCCAGCCGGCTCGTGACCACCGCGACGACGACGCGCAAATGCGAAAAAAAAGAGGAATTTCTAAAGCGCGCGAGCAACACCGCGCGCGACATTTATCAGACGCACCTTCAAGCTAGATTTCGCCATGGTGGCGTTCACGCGAACGGTAGTGGAGCAACTGAGAGTGAAAGACATGTTTATTTTATTTTACGTAGTAAAGTAGTACTGTGTGTGATTGTAATGGCGACGGCTTGGCAACTTTATCTGCTTTTTTGGAGAGGGAAGCCAAAAAAGCTCAAAATTCCTCGTTGCATGAAACTGGTCTTTTTTCATCATGGTTTTGGTTTTAAGCATAAACGCGCAAGACAAAAATGAAGAAGTATATGGATAATATTTCATCAAACTATTTCTCGAGTGATTGATTTCGGTAACTTTTCAAACCCACCGAACATGATCTCACCGTTCGATCCTTGCTTCTTCCCGTCGCGTGCCGTTGGAATCTTTGAAGGATCTATGATCACGTGCTTGATATTTGCACGCCTCCACGTATACGTTACGTGTACCATCCCGTCGCTCGCTTGTATAATCGCCGGGTAACTAAACTCTAACAATCGCCCTCCGCTATCTTCTAAACGCATGACGCGTTCCCACGTGTCCCCGTCGTCGTGTGACACCGCTAACGCTAACACGCCTCGTCCCGCGATGGCGTGTTTGAACGAGTGATTATACACAATCAATAATCGTCCGTCTCGCAATTTTACGACATCGAAACCGGTATTCGGACACGGTATTTGCGAAAATACCGCGTCGGTCCAAATTCGTCCGGTGCTATCTCCGACCGCGGCTACCGCATAACTACTCCTACTCCTGGCCATCATCCGTATGCCGTTCGCCGCGTCTCCTGCGAGCATGCTTTGCTTCCAAAACACCGGCTGAATCACTCTCTGTTGCACGCTCGCCCCTCCGCCTTTTTCGCTCACCGCGAACTTCGCGTACGTCTTGAACTCGTCCTCCATCGTCATCGCCTCAACTACAATCTCCCAATCCTTCCCTCTCGCGCCAAACTCTCGACTACTCGGCAATAAAATGGTACCATCGTCCAACTCTAACGGTTTATTCTTCGCCGGACCGACAATCCCGTTCGGCATCGCCACGGACGAAGACCACGTGTTCCCTCCGTCTCTCGATTTCACGTAATACCCTTTCCAATTTGCCGGCGTTCGTCCGTGCTTATAAAACAAAAATAAATCCCCATTCGACCTTTTAAACAACACCGGGTTCCACGTAGGAACGCCTTTCGGGTGCACGACCAACTCTGGTGCGCTCCATTTCCCGTTTTGATATCGCGCGGTGTAAATACCAACGTCCGGTTTGCTCTCGAACTGCCCCGCAAACCAACTCACGAGAAACTGCCCTGAAGAAATCTCACAAATAGACGACGCGTGATGCGACGGTTTCGGTTTGTGGTCTTTCATGACTAAAGTTTCAAACGTAATGGACGGGTGCTTCACTCGTGTGGATTGATGGTCGTTCTCGTCGTCATCTCGCTGAGTATTCAAAGCGCCAAAACCCGTTCGCGCCGGGCGAGAGATTTCGCCGTGCCAACCGATGAAGGCGCCGGCGCGATCGCCGCCGTTCAACGCTTCTCCGGTACGCGCGAATTCGACGAAGACGAGGAGGAGGAATGCGAGGAGAAAAGAAGGGCGCATCGTGTGATCGCTTCTTCTTTGTCTTCTTCTTCTTCTTCTTCTTCTTCTTTCTGTCAGAGTTTAAATTTGAAGCAAAAACTGATTACTCGCTCATAAAAAGTAAACAAAAATACTTCTAAATTCTCTCTACGTGTACTAGTACCTACTACAACTCTATGCTCTATATATGCTCTCTCTCTCTCTCTCTGTGTGTGTGTATGTATATAATCTAATTTGACTTATCCACGGAAACGACTCGATTGAATCCGGCTAACGTCGCGTGGAAGATGAAGAATGAAAAGAGCATCAATACCGCGATGAACGCGAGATCGGTGGCGTACGCGTCGTTCGATTCCGAAACGTTTACGAAATCGACTAAAGCGCGGTTTTCCGTCGATTCGGCGTCGTCGACGGCAACGCCTAAAAACCATTCTATTAGGTTCGATTCGCTCGTATCGATCAAGTCACGAGTGTAACCGATGAGAATGTCGATGCCGTTTCTTCGAAGGAGCGAGCCGCCATTCTTCCCATAATATTGACTTCGCGACGTTTTGGTTGTTTCTGCGCCGGACCATGCAGAAATGCCGTGCGGATATTGCGTGTACTCTGCGCCGCCTTCGATATCGAAACTCGCAATGTCGAAAATAGCGTTACCGTCGACGATATCTTCTCGAGGGTTACCAAGGTCCATGGGCCACGCAGATAAAATTTTCACCGTCGATTGCTCGTTGATTTTTCGATTCCAAGTCATGATGTAATAACCAGCCAATTGCTTATCGTTCGCTTTGACAGCGCTCAGTCCGTACGGTAATCCATATTCGCGAACATCGATTTTTGCTCTTTCCTTGAGAGAAACTTCACCTCCACCTTCAGCGTCGACGACTATGTCGAAAAGCATGACGCGATAATTCTCTCGATCCGCGACGGCGAGTTCGGTACCATCCATCGATATCGCTAACGCGTGTGGTACGTTTAATTGCATTTCGTCTCGCACGATAGTATCGCCCACGTACACGTGTTTGTCGTTGTATATGGCAACGCGGTGATTGCAATATCCGTCCGCGACAAAAAACGACCCATCAGCTAAAATTTCCACCGCAGTTGGTTTGCAAAAGCCTTGCGCGCCGTGATGTTGTCCTTCCGAATTGGGCATTTTCCGAAACGGTTGCATAGCCGTTCCAAACTCATTCAACATTTTACCGGTGACCGCATCGTACGTGATGACCTGGTGCAAGCCACAATCTGTCACCCAAACTTCTTTTGCGTCCGGCGATAAGGAAATGCCGTGCGGCATGAAGTGTTTATCTTTGCCAAATTTTCGATCAATCGCGCCGGTGACTAAATGAATTCTGAGAATTGTTTCGACATCGATTGGCGTTTTCGAGCCTACGTACTCGTTCGTTTCAACGTCGAAGCTGTATTCGTCCCAAACAACTTTCGGACCTCTGTGAAAGACCCACGCGAACTCTCCACCCGGTTCGACGACCACGCCGCCGACTTGACCAATCCTAAACGTCTCTTTATCGCGAACGTTCATCTTTACCGTCAACGGCGGATTAGATTTAGATATCTTTAAATCCGTCGCGAAAGGTCTCGTTCCTATGAACGACTGTGTTCCCGACGATCCGGTACCGATGGAAATATCAAACGGCGCGCCTCCTTTGCTCATGCACGACAAACTCGCCGGCTCGTCCGAGTGTACCATGAGATATAAATTGCACATCTCGTTCGTGTGCCCCCACCCGGCTTTTGTTACCGCTGTCCTCGACATGGTGTTAAAGTAACACGTCGTTCTCAATACATCGCCTGGAGCGATGATTAATTTCTTCTCCGCGATTTGCTCGAATTCTTGCGGCAACTGCGGGTCCCGTTCTAAAAGCAAAACGCCTTTACCCCGTCTCTCGCGATTTCCTGTTCTGCCAGCGCCACCGACCATTCGCTCAAGAGTCACCCTCCTCCCTAACTCGTGCGTGTGCACTCGAAACCCAAAAGCTTTCAATGCTCTCGGCTGGTCGTACACGCATGTCGCCTCTACCTTAACCTCCTCTTTCCCGGGCGGCAAATGAAATCCAGTCGCCCACACCAACGTCGCCGCCGAGGAGATCGGAAATCCTTTCCTTGCGTGCACGATAACCCCACTCTTCCCGTTTCTGTTGTTACTACTATCTACAGCACCATTCGGATCTAAATAATGCACCTCCAGTACTAAGCTATTAAACGTATTCTTCGCCTCGCCGCCGCCGATGCGGAACCCGACGTTTTGCGGCATGTGCAAAGGCGCCGCGTTCTTCCCCCACGCGAACAAAACTGCCTCCTGCTCGTCCTCGTTCGCGCACACCGCGCCTCTCGGTTCTCCTTCGCCGCCGTTCGTAGAAGAAGAAGAAGAAGAAAACATCCCGCCGACTCGGATTTTTTTTAACGTTTTGGACGCTTCTCGTTCTCGGCATCCGAACAAGAGCATGTGGTGCACGACGGCCATATCTGCGACCGGTTCGAACGAAGTCACCGAGTGCGCAGTTTCCGGCATCGCCAACGTGGTATACACGTAACTGTTTTCAGAAAGAAAGAAAAAGTGAATACGTTTTGTTCTTGGTCAGCTCAAAGAGGTCGAATACGACGTGGAAAGAAGAAGAGGAAGTCTAGAAGAAGAAACTCGTGCGAGCGCTTTTGTCGTACCTGTCCGTCTCCGTCACGTCGCGGTCGTTCACGAGCAGCGAAAGCGCTGTATCTCGGACGTCGCGATGATGCTGACGAAGAAGATCATCATCATCATCATCATCGGACGACGACGACGACGAGAATACCGATTTCGATCCTCCCGCGAAAAAAAAGAGGAGAGAGAGGAGAAGGAGAAGGCGCGTTTTTGGAGTCCTGGGAGGAAACGGAAGAGGAGGAGGAAAGCGCGTCGTCATCTTCGAACCACCCGCAGATTAAGAGACGACACAGTCAACGAGAGCATCCATCGTATCAAAAGAATTATTTATAACGGAGAGACCCCCAAAACAACCATTGCAACCGTTTTTTTGCTTTTTTTTTGTCTCTCTGTCGTTTTTTTTTTGTGCTGACAAGACAGATGATTTCTTTCGCATTTCTTCAATTAAAGATGACGCATTTAAGTTGGTGTTGTGGTTGTAATCGTGTTGCTTCTTCTTCTTCGTCTCCTCGCGCTCTTCTTCTTCAAAAGTCTTTTACGTCGTTTCGGCGAGGACAACGACCAACGTCTCGTCGATTTCGGCGAGAATCCTTCGTCTTTTATTCCTCCTCCTCCGAACACAGCGCTAAAGAAGAAGAAGAAGAAGAAGAAGAAGAAAAAGAGAAGAAGAATTACAACAACAACAACAACGGTAGTATTAGTTTCAAAAACGAACGAAACGAAATCGACGACGTTTTATTCTCCTTCCCTGCTGCTAATGCTGCTGATAACGCCTCCTCTTCCTCGCAAACAAAAGCCTCGAAGGGAAAAGCGTCGAAGTCGTTCCCCGTGGAAGCGGAGATTTTGGTTGAAGATGATGTGAACGACGATTACGAAGAGTGGGAAAAAAACGTCTCGAAAGAAGCGAGAAAAAAATGGAACGACGTGAGCAAAGAAATCGGGGAAGAGACGACGTTTACGGTCGGCAAGAAAGATTTAGACGAGAAGTTTCTCTCGGAAGTGCTTTTGTATCTGTTTAAATCGAACGATCAAAACGTGCCGGCGCATTTGTTCTTGAACAAAATCAAACGCTCGATGACGTTGGACGGGTATAAAGCGATTTTAGTCGGGTGCGGGAGAGCGAACAAGTGGGAATTGTGCGAACAAATCATCGATTTCGTGAAGAAGGAGACTAAAGAGTCGGAGAAGGAGTCGAGCTTGGATGGAATCGTGACCGCGAACTGGTTCGTGGCGATTATAGACGCGAGAATTAAGGAGAAGTCATTCGCAGACGTGGCGTCGTGTTTTGAGAAAATGTTCGAGTTTAAATGTCAACCGTCAGGGGCAGCCATAGAGTCGTTCGCGAGGTTCACCGATTTCGAATACGAGTTTGATGACGATTTGAAAGAACGAGCGAAAGATATTTACGAATGGCTCGTGGATACCGACGCGGGTAAGGCGTTGTGGCCGACGTATTTCGGAGAAGCCGGGGTGGATAACTTACCGGGGAAGAACTCGAAGAGCGGGAAGACGAAAACCATACGGGTGGCGATGGAAGCCATGGACGTCGATTTAGGTGGTGACATTGAAAAGTTACAGGAGAAGTTATCCGACTTCTATTAGTGAATTGTTCATATTCCAGTCGAGTAGTAATAATAATAGTAGTAGTAGTAATGTAGTCGTTTAGTAGTACCAAGTATTATAAAAAGTTTAAGCAAATCCAAATGATCAAATCAAATCGTAAACCTTTTAACGAGCCGGAGCAAGCTTTTGGCTCGGCATGCCTCCTTCCAAGTGCGCGCCTCGGTACAACTCTTCCACGACTTCCGACAACGTCGGGTGCGCCTTGGTGGTAAACTTCAAGTCGTACAACGTTTGCTCGTTGTTAATCGCGTTGGAGATTTCGTGCACTAAATCCGCGGCGTGTAAACCAAAGATCCACGCGCCGTACATCTTCCCAGTTTTCGGATCGTAAATCAATTTGGCCATACCTTCAGCCTCTTTCTCTGCCAACGCCTTCGAGTTCGCCTTGAACGACGTCTTGCACGTGGCAATTGTGAAACCTTCTTTCTCTGCTCTTTCTTTCGCTTGCTCTTCGGTCAAACCGACGAAGGAGACTTCCGGATGAGTAAAGCACGCGGCTGGAATCGCCTCGTGGTTGACGACGTTTTCTCTACCAACCATGTTTTCGACGCACGAAATACCTTGAGTACTCGCGGCGTGCGCCAACATCAGCTTACCGTTCGCGTCACCGATGCACCAAACACCTTCGATGACGTTCCCGTCCGTGTCCAACACTTGGCACTTTTCATTGGTCGGGACGAATCCTCTTTGCGTCTCGACTTTCAAATTGTCCAAGTTCAACCCCGCGGTGTATGGGGAGCGACCGGTGGCGACCATGCACGCGTCCACTTCCATAACATCGACGACTTCCTTCGTCGTCGCGTCGGTTAATTCAATCGTGACGGGTTTTTCACCCGGAATACCCGGCGTGACTTTCGTCGCGAATTTGTTCGTCACGTAGTCGATGTTTCTCGGGCTAATCAAAACTCTCTCCGCCAGCTTGGCAATCTCTCTGTCAAAACCAGGCATGATCATCGGCATGGCCTCAATAAAGGTGACGTCCGATCCTAACGCGGTGTACACGTCCGAAAACTCTAATCCGATGTAACCACTCCCGATAATCGCCACCCACGGCGGCAACCAATCCAATTTCAAACCGGCGTCCGAAGTAAACACGGTTTTGTTATCAATCTCAATGCCAGGCGGAACGAACGGCTTCGACCCGGTCGCGATGATAATGTGCTTCGCGGTTTTCTTACCGCCAGTAATCGTTCCTGGCGCTCCGCCGTAAGAAATCGTGTGATTATCCACAAAACCGGCGTTACCGGTTAAGATGTCCACTCCGACGCCTTCCATCGAGCGCGTCAAGTTCCCTCGAATTGTTTGCACCAAATCTTCCGCGTGGTCCGCGATGCCTTGGCGATCAAAGGAAACGTTATCAACGGTAATGCCGAGATGTTTCAAGTGGTCCGCGTTTTTCATATCTCTCACTCTCCCCGCCGCCGCTAACAACGCTTTCGACGGCACGCACCCTCGGTTGACGCAGGTCCCACCCATCACGTCGCCTTCGACGATCGCGGTTTTGAGACCACACTCGGCGGCGTGAATCGCCGCGCCGTGACCACCAACGCCCGCACCAATAATAATGAGATCGTAATCGTAGTTTGCCGCCGCCATGGCGGAAACTTTCATCAATCCTCGCGCTCTTACGGATTTGGTCGGTACCCTCGTCTTTCGTTGTGTTTGTCCATCATTACCACCATCGCAAAAACGACGACGAGTAAGGAACGTGCGCGCACTCATCGATTGTTGAGCAGCAGCAAACATAATAACTTTTTAAATCGTTCTTCTTCGTATTAAATGTGCTGCGATTATTAATTATTATATAGTAATTACTATGCGTGTAAACCAATGGCAAAAGCGTTACAGCGTTATCCAACCAAAGAGTTACTAATAAAGTTGCGTTTGTTTGGTTTGAAGGAATTCTGATGTTAATATCTAGGGTTTCAAAAATTAAATTAATGCCAGGTCATCCTCCTCTCTTTTGGCTTGTTTCGCCGTCAAAAGAGAACGAGACAAAAAAACAAAACATGTCTCGAAACACGTCCGACAGCTGGGTGAAAAAAGCAACCGGAGGATTATCTCCCGGCTCGATGGCACCGCTGTCTTCGGCCGTGAACGTGGCCGCGAGCGCGTATGGGGTAGGTTTTGGTTCTTTCTTTCTTTCTCTTTCTTTGGCTCTCTTTTGTGCTTTTAATGTTCGGGATGAAGAACAACGGACACATTTTTTGTCCGTTTAGAATTTTTTGAATTTTATGCGCAAGAAAGAGAGCAGAGAGAGCAACAGCGCGTGAGGAACTACGACTCAAACTGTCTCGTCGTCATCGTTAAAACGCGGAAGAGTTTAATACCTTTGTTGGTGTCTCTCTTCGTCTTCCTTTCTTTTTCCGGGACGCATCGATCATTCAGAGTTGTTCCTTGGCTGTTTCTTTCTTTTTTGTATCTCGTCGTTCTCTCCCAAAGAGAAAAAAAGAGCTGCTTTTTTGCTCAAAAATTTTTGAAATTTTTATGAGAAATCCAAAGGCTGACCAGAAAAATTATTCCTAAAAACAAACAGGCTGACGAAACGGACAACTTCATAAACGCTCCATCTGCGCCTCAAATGCGCGCCGCCTCCGCGAAAGGTAGCGGTGGTAATCGCAACAATTCTTCAAACGCGGAAGACTTGCGCAAAAGCACGTACTGGAACCCGCAAAAGAACTCGAGCGGCGCGCCGGCGTTTTTCGATCCGTCCAACGAAAAGTTGTACGAGGCGTACTCGCAGTTGCACACGTTGGCGCAAGAATTCGATAAGCCGTTCGATTCCCCGGCGGTGTTAGTCGTTGGTCACCAAACGGACGGTAAGAGTGCGTTGGTGGAAGCGTTGATGGGTTTCCAGTTTAACCATGTCGGAGGCGGGACGAAAACCAGACGACCGATTGCCATCAACATGAAGTACAACCACAACTGCGTGGAGCCTCGATGCTATTTGGTCAAAGACGACACGTTGGGTAAAGAAGAGGAATTATCCTTGCCGGAGTTACAAGCGTTCATTGAGAGCGAAAACGCGAGATTGGAACAAGAGAATTCGTTTTGGGCGAAAGATATCGTCGTGAAGATTGAATATAAATATTGTCCAAACTTGACGATCATCGATACGCCGGGGTTGATCTCGGCCGCGCCGGGGAGAAAGTTCAACGGCATGCAACAACAATCGAGAATGGTCGAGAACTTGGTTCGTGCGAAAATGCAAAACCCAGATTACATCATCTTGTGCTTGGAAGACAACTCGGATTGGTCGAACGCGACGACGAGAAAGGCAGTTATGGAGTGCGACCCAGATTTGCGCCGAACCGTTGTCGTTTCGACCAAGTTTGATACGAGAATCCCACAGTTTGCGAGAGCCGCGGATGTGGAGATGTTCATGCATCCACCGAGGCACTTGTTGGATTCACCTGCTATGTTAGGGGGTGGTCCGTTCTTTACGTCCGTGCCAAGCGGGAGAGTTGGTTTGTCCCGAGACTCCATGTTTCGCTCGAACGACCACTTCAGAGAGGCGGTTGTCCAACGCGAGCAAGCTGATATCGTCGAGTTGGAAAGACGATTGGACAGAAGATTAGAACCGAGCGAACGAGCTCGTTCGGGTTTGTCCCAGTTGAGACACTTCCTCGAACGTTTGTTGCAACAAAGATACTTGGACAACGTCCCGACGATTGTGCCTGTGCTCGAGAGAGAACATCGTCACGCCTCGAACAAGTTGGAAGAAACCGTCGGCGAACTCGCGGACATGAACCAAGACAAGTTGAAAGAGAAAGGGAGACAGTTTTACCAACACTTTTTGGAAAAGATTCCAGAGTTGTTGAGAGGTACGCTCGCGGCGCCTCCGAGAGTGTTTGGCGAGACGTTGTCGCATGAGCACATCCGAGGCGGCGCGTTTGTCTCCAACGACGGTCGCCCGGTGAACAGCGAAAACCCGATTCCGAACGCAGAAATGCGATTATTCGGTGGTGCGCAATACCACAGAGCTTTGGAAGAGTTCCGCCAAATCGTCGGCGAAGTGCAGTGCCCGCAAGTTTCCAGAGAAGATATCATCAACGCGTGCGGCGTGGATGAAGTTCACGATGGGGTCAACTATACCCGAACCGCGTGTGTTATTGCCGTCAGTCGAGCCAAAGATACTTTTGAACCTTTCGTGCACCAGTTAGGTTTCCGTTTGGCGCACATCGCTCGACGCATGTTACCTGTTGCCATGTACTTGTTACAAAAAGAAGGACGAATTTTAAGCGGACACGAAGTCTTTTTGAAGAAAATTGGCTCCTCGTTTGCCAAGTTTGTGGACCAACGCGTAAAAGAGTGCCAAGAAAAGTGCCGAGAGGATTTACTCTCCACCACGAACTTTGTCACGTGGTCGTTGCACTCCGGGAACAAGTCTGGCTTACGATCGGTGTTGCACCCGGACGCGAGAGTGGACGAGAAGAACTCGTACGGGGGCGCGACCTCGGGCATGTCCTCGTCCTCTTCGAGAGACTTGGCCAAAGTAAATCCAAAAGATCAAAAGTTGATGGATTTGGTCGAGAACACCTTGTGGAACCGTAACATGAAGGAAGTGACGTTAGATGTTGTCGATTTGTTGGTTCGTCAAATCTATTCGGGCATTCGCACGTATGTCGTCCAATCTGTGGAGTTGAAATTCAACTGCTTCTTCTTGATGCCGTTGTTGAACGACTTCTCGCACCATTTAAGAAACGAAATGGAAGACGCGTTCGACGTCAACTTGGATTTGGTATTTAACGTGAAGAACGTCCGCTTGGCTTTGGAAGAGAGACAACAAAAGTTAGAAGCTGAGTTGGAACAAATGGAACACATCCAATCGAAGTTTGCGAGCATTCACTCGCAACTCGAGGTGCACTCTGGAGCCTCGCCGGCAACGGTCGCGGCAGCGCAAGCGGCCAGAAATGGAACGTCATTTAGAACCGCCGCGGATCGTGAGATGCAAATTTCCTCGGATTCAGTGAAGGCCGCGCAAGAGATGGAAGCCGGCATCGCGCACGCTAAGGAACAGTTTGCCCACTATTCGCCAACCAACGCCGGCGTGCGCCAACAGGGCAAGACGATGAATTCGCCGGGCACGGTTCAGTCTGGTAAATCTGGCATCCGAGGCATTTTGTCGCCGCGTAATATCTAATACATTTTTATCCTCTGAGAAGTGGAGAAGTAAAAGAGTTGTATAACCCATTGTTTCCCTCGAGGCGAATGATAATGCGCTGGCATTCGCTTTACGAAAATTTTATTTATGTGTGTGTGAGTGATGTGAAAGAAACCTCGAAGTAGAAAAGAAAGAAGAGCAAAGCTTAGTCAAAAAGGTTCTGATAATATAAGAAGCTCGAGTGCAGTAAGAATATGAATGAATGAATGATGTTTAATATTTATAATCGATTAAAATTTATCACATCAAATCAATGAAGACGCGCCGTACCCGCCACGACCATGATCTTGATTCGGTCTATATCCAGTTTGTCTTGCTTGACCTGTACCACTTCTCGCAACAGTCCTCGGAGGTGCTCCGGGAGAATCCGAGGATATCCCTGTCCCTCCGTACGAAGTCTTGTAATTGTGCAAGTTCGAGTTTTGGTTGACGTCAACCCGAATGCTATTAAACGCTTCGGCGGGAATTAAATTCCCGCGCTTTATATCCCACAATTCTTCCGGTCGTGGAGCATCGAACCCGATTTTCGCGTAGCACATACCCAACGAGTTCACTCGCCAAATTGAACACGGTGCACCGCCACTCCCTTCGTTACTCCATGCTATTTTAGGCGCGACTGACGGACGTTCGCACCATATTTCCGGGACGCACCGGACGTTCGTTTTCGCAATCGAAGGCGCTTCCGCGCTGCTTGTGAACACCATGCCTAAAGCGATATGACCGGGCGGGGCTATCGGTAACCAGGCAAACAACCCCGATGATTTCCACTGTTGCGCAAAAATCTGTCTAAAGCGAACCGGTAAAGGAAATAAGCGCTCAATCATTCTTGGCATATTTTGCGAACCCGTGAGCGCGAACGCGCTGCCGTCATTAACTTCGAACGCGAACGCCCCATCCGCGGCTGGTCCGCCTCGACTGGAGGAGGCAAAATACCCAACGTTTATACGCTCCTTCTTAGACAACTTAGACACATCTGAACTCGACGCAAACGCGGCAACTACGCCCGTTGGAAACCAAGTCGTGCCAAATTTACGACTCCCAGTACCTTCCGAACTCCAACTGCGAGTGAAATTTTTGTGATGAACCAAAGAAACTGCAAAGTTACGAACGACATCGCGTGTAAGCTTTGCATCTGAAGCGGCATCTTTGCGCATCTTTTCTCGGTCAGATTCTTTATGCAAAGATTTTGCCGAGATGTTTGCACGAGCGTCTTCAATGGCTGCCGCTCCGGACGCTTGATTATTGCGCATGGTGTTTGAGCCCCCCATTAAATCGCCAGTCGCAGTGGTCGAGTTGCGCGGGTTTTGCGAAAGCGAGTTGCTCACGTCGCCGGAAAGCCAATCTTCAAAGGCGAGCATTTCCGGTTGTGGAGGCGCAGCAGAATGTGTTGCAGCAGTAACACCAGCTTTCTTACTCCCCAATCCAAACGGGTCGTCTCGAGACGGAACGTGTCCGGATAATTTCGTCGCCGCCGGCGCCGGTTTCTTTGGAGCAATGTCTGGCAACGTCGCCGCCATGCCCATGGACGCCCAATCGCCTAAACCGGTACCGTCGTCAATGGATACGTTTGCAGTTGTATTCACAACTTTTTTCTTCTGTTGGTGAGAAACCGGCTGTTGATCGTATCTGGGGAGTGGTGGACCGGCGCCACCGAGTAAATCGTCGATGCTGTTATTTGAAGACGCTGGAATCACGTCTCGGTTGGATGGGAATTGAGACTCCATCATCATGTTGTTCATGCTTGTGTTGCCATTCGCATTTTGATGGTATTTATGACCACCTCCAACAGCATTCACGCGATCTTCTTCTTCCCACTCCTTCTGCCAATCATCGTCCGGTCCAAAAGCGATTTCAAACTCTTCTCTAGAGACGACGCCGGTACCCGAAACGTTGACTCGTTTCGCCAAATCCAACATTTGCGTCGGTGATAACTCCACGCCTAACCAAGACAAACCGCCGTATAAAGATTCGTATGATAATGAACCAGCTCGTTCCACGTCAAACGCTCGGAAACAATCTAATAAACGCATGCGCTTCCTCTTCAATTGCGCGCGTACACGTGCAGTAAGCGCGCGACTCGCGAGTAAATGAAACTCGTCTGCCGTCGTCAAAGCTTTCGCCAATGGCGTTTCTTGCCACGGAATCCTCGGACGGCGTCTGCAGTTTCGAACGGCATCGAAGAAAGCCGCGCGCTTATCGCACGGTGCTTCCTGTAAAGCGCGGAGAAGTAGAGAAACTTCTCTTTCTTCGAAATCGAGTTGCGAATCGAGAAATCGGAAGCATTGTTCCGCCGTTGCCCCTTGGAACACGCCAGCCGGTGCGTATCTCCTCGACCCTTCCAACAAGGTTCCACCGGCAATGCGCAACGCAACTTGCACGTTCTTAAACTTGACGATATCGCCATTCGATCGTTCGTCGCAATCGGAAAAGTGCATGGCGACGCGAATCGATTCCGCTTCCGCTAAGGAAACGCCAACGTAATATCGGCCGTTTTGCAACGCGTAAATATTCTTTTGACGGATGACTCTTTTCAACTCTTCAAACGTAACGCCCGCGCCAGAGGAAGGCAATCCAAGTTTTGCAGCGTCATGGGCTACTTCTTTCGCCAGTTCGGTCAAACGAACTTCGTCGTCATCGACGACGGCATCGATTGCTCTCAAGACATCCTTCAGCTCTCTCTCGTTCAGAGCGCCGGTGCCGCCACCATCAAACATCGAGAAGGCGGCTCGTAAAGCGTCCTCTTGTGCCATCGACAAACGGTTTTGTTGACCGGTACTCGAAGAGCCTTTCGTTAAATCGCTCGCTAATTCGTCTAAATCCGGAATAAGATCCATCACGATGATGGAATTCTTCAATCGTCGATGCGCGTTCAACGCCCATCCAGGTTTGAAGTAATTCTTACTCAACCAACAGTAATCTGGAAACGGTAGCGGATCGGTGTGTTTTAATTTCATTCCTGGTTGGTACACCTTGAACGTTTGCATTTTGTAAAACGGTAACCGCTGCGGCTCGGCGAGATCGTCCAACTTCCAAGCGATTTGCGTCTCGTCATCTCGAGAGTATTTCACAACCGCCGCGGATTCTTCGATGATTTCTTCCATCTTTTCTTCCTCCTTCTCTTGCTCTTGTTCTTGTTCGGTTTCTTGTTCTTGCTCGTTTTCTTGAACTTGTTCGGATTGCAAAACTCTATCGACATTGGCACCGTCGAAGCCGAGATCACCAGCGGCTTCGGAACCGTCGTTGTTCGCGGCTGCCATGGCGACACGTTGTTTTGCTTCCAACGTTGCCGCCTCCATGCGCGTGACATCGGCGACAATATTTCGCAGATGTTCCTTCGCCTTTTCGTTGTGCATGATGATGTGTTCGTATTGTCTGCACAACTGTGCGAGACGTCTTGACGCTGACATTTTTTCAGGAATTGCGTTTTGGACGATGAACGTCACGCGTTCTCGAAACACATCGAGGCACTTTTGCGTTTCATCGGTACATTTATGGGAACCAACTGTCATGTTTCTTTCCAACAAGAGCCGATAGGCGTGTTTCCTCCAGACATTTGCGGCTCTTTGTTCAGCTAATAAACCGGCTTGTACATTTTCTGCGCGCATAGTGTTGATGGTAAGCCACGCTAAGACGTCTCGTAATCGCATTCTCTCTGCTTCGTCGTCCGTCATGGATTGCAATTCTGCGATGCGCGTTTGTGGCAATCGGCCTTCACCAATCGCAACTTCCGTGGCAACGAGTTTGGATACTTCGGGAGTGATGATCAACTCCAGAGTTTGTCCATTTCCTAATCCACGCATACGCCACGCGCCTTGAGCGTAATCTCGCAAAGTCATATCTTTACCTAATGTCAACGCCGCTCGCGACGCTGCAGCTTGTTTGATATCCATCCCAGTCGTGTGCACCTGGTCGTAAAATGAAAAGCGTTTGGAATACGGCATAGCGGCAACCCGCGCTAAAGGAATCACTTCCCATGGTCCGCGACGCATCAAAATCATTTGTGCGTCGTTTTCGTCGAGAAACACGCATCCTTCTGCCCATTCTAATCCGTTTTCTAATAAGAATTTCGCCACCGCGCGATTACTTTTACCGGTAATTAAAGCGCCAGCATCGATCAACGCGTGCAAAGGTGGCTCTGCGGTTGCGATGGTTTTCAATATATTATCAACGGTCCAGTCCGATGACATGTCGTTACAGGAAACCACGGTTCGGTCACTTAAAGTGGCCAGTACTTTCGCGTCTGTGCCAAGCTCAAATTTCGGAGCGCCCAACTCGGACGGGAGTAAATCCGCTGGAGTTCCCGAGAAACCTAAACGCACGGGGAACAAAACGTCACCACCGAGCTCTTGTCCAGTGGCGGAAAGTTTCATGCCCTGATGCTTCGCCGTTTCCGGGAACACGAAAGTATCTAAATACGTTTCAATGACTTCCGGCACCAATCTCAAGAGTTGATACAATTCTTCAACCTGTTCATGGTCACGCATATCCACGAGATTTAACGGCCACGTTTCGTTTTCGTCGTTCAACCACGAAGGTGAAGATTGGAAAGAAGCATCTAAAGACTGATTCAATTCCACGTTTGAAATGTCCGCGAGTAACGCGTCAAACCCGGAAACTTTGCCGACGTTCAGATGTGAGTGCGTACCTTGATGCGCAGATTTGCGCCTCGCCTCTAGTTGCGCTTTAGCTCTCGCCTCGCCTCTCACGGATTTGCCGGCTAACCGAACCCAATACGCCCACTTAAGCGAACTCGGTCGCTTTTGTTGCGCGCCAGCTTCGTTCGAAAACTGCTCGAGCATGGCTTTCAAAACAATCTTAAAATCGGATCTGCGCAAACCTTCGATGCGATACGCCGCAATTGTCAAGCCGATGACCACGTCTGGGTGCGAAAACTCATTCGTTCTCGAAGGAATATCTTTACCGACAAATGGGACCGCTAACAGTCTTCGAGATAAAGGTACCGACGCCTGCGTCCATTCTTCCAAATTTTTCACGTCGTGTAACGTGAGCAGACCAAACGTAACTCGGTTGATTTTGGACAAGACGTGAGGGAGTAACGCGTTCAACCAGTCTCGCGCGAGGTTCGCCATCTTCACGCCTTCATCTTCGGCTTCGCGTTGTAACTGCGTCGAAGCGCTTCTGTCGCCTCGTAGTAAAAATGCAATGGAAGTTTCATCGTCCATGTTTCTTAACGCACCGTGCGCTCTTAACCATACCGAAATCCATCTCGCCAGGAGCGGTCGCAGCGACTGATGGTACCATTTTCGATCCAACACGCACACGTGCGGCACCGCTTGTACTGCTTTCTCCTTAATTGCATCCGTTATGCGAGTATGAATTAGCTTCAAAATCTCCGTCGCTTCTTGCGAGCCTTGCGCTTCTTTCGTGGAAGGCATAAATCCATTTGTCTCGTTGGACAACGAAAATACCGCGTCCAATAAGAAAAATGGAAGTTTCCAGCGCAATCCATCACCAATCCTTGATTGACAAAAATCTAGCGGGATTCTTTGCCCTAACGGCCAATGCAATTCGGATTTCAACGGGTGCAAAATCAAATCGACTTCGTCTAAAATGAGCAAACCTTGGTGGAAGATTTGAAAAATTTCAGACGCGCAAAATGCCTCTTTTCGCAATGCCTCGAGTTCCTCTTCCGATAAAGCTCCGGCATCGGCGACGCGCTCGGACCTCGATTTGCCTCTTCTTACACCAAACATTTTTGTGACGATATCTTTTGATTGTTTCAAAATACTTGAGTTCATTCTCGATTCTTCAAACGCAACGTGTGATTGATCAAGCAAGTGTAACGCCTCGAGAAACTTCAAGGCGAGTGATTTCAACGCCGTTGGCGAAGTGATCACAATAGCTCGTTCGTCTCTAGCTTTGCGCATAGCATCGAGCAACTTCCCATCGCTCAACGTCGTGTATCGATCAAATTTTAGAGTAACCACTGATCTCCGAATAACGCCTGAATAGGATTTGCGTAAAGTTCCTCGCGAAAACTCAAGTAAAGCGTGCGGCACGACCTGACATACCATTCGTGTATCCGTTGCGAGTAAATATCCAAGTAATGGACACACGACGGTCGTTTTACCTTCACCCATGAGCATTTGCGCGCACTCACCACCACCTCGCTCAGCGGATTGAACAAATTGTTTCGTCAGTTGAACTTGTCGCTGACGCAAAATAATCGCCAGCGAAAACTCAAACATTAACAATCGGGGATCGTACGTTAAATACGTCGGCGATGGCGTTGCCGGACTTTCCGCGAACGGATCAAGTTCGTCTGCGACAGCTTGCTTCTGCTGTTGCTCGCGGTTCGCCACCACACTCTTTTTAAAGTACGATCTCTTCTCGCACAACATCTTCGCCAAACCTCTCGCGCGTAAACCTAAATCCAAAGCTAACGATGCTTTCCCATCACGTTCGACGGTTTTAGCGCACTTTGATAATGCTAATAACGTATCTGCCGCAGCGGCAGCACATTTTGCACCTTGCGCGGCTCTTGCGGTTAGCAACAACGCTTGTGCGGTTAAATGCAACGCTTGTTTCACCTTGTCTGAAGTTACCCCCGGGGTGATTTTCAACAAATTCTTCTCGCCGTGTTCGCACGCCATCGCTTCCAGTAAATCGTCGTACGTCGCTTCGGCCCACGCGCCCGAGCGCCTTTGCAAACCCAGTCGAAGCATTTCGAAACGGACAGTGGCTGATCTATCCAGGCCGTTTGCGGTTGCCGTAGCGACCATGGCAGCCTCTGAAGCTGCGGCGCGATCGAGCGCAACCTGTTTGGCCAACTTTTCAAGTATCGAGCGCAATACCGCTCGCGCGTTGATCGACGCTTGACCAGCCTTGGACGCTGCTGCTTCGATGGCAATTTGCTCGCAATCGAAAGATGTGAATCCATTTAACGTGAGCTCGTTCGTTGCGACATTCACAGGTTCCTGTTTCTGCTTTGCAATCCTATCCGCGCTCGATTTTAAATCTTGCCGTAATCTTGTCAAGGTTTGTTTCGCGATTGGCGTCGCCGACGAAGGGTGTCTCGACACGTCAAATGGTAACCCTCCGGAACCATTTTCCAAGCAACCTTGGATCGCATCTCCCGCGCGATCGTCCTCGACAGGCACTATTATTGACGCTAAATCGATAACCGCTAACGGCTGCGAGCTTAAATAATTCAAATCGACGGTTGCGAGATTGTTCGCGCCGTACTTTTGCAATACTTGCGGATCGTTCTCGAGCGGGTATTTACGTTGTCGCAACGTCGCCGAAGCAAATCTAGGTAACGCCCACTTCGAACCGTTGAGTAGCGTTTGATACCACGCGTCGATTACCATTTCACAGGCTGGTGGTGACGCGTAGCGATCGCCAATGTAATTCATTTGCGACGGTAAACGGTCTCGATTTTCTTTCAAATACGGTTTCACACGTTTCAAGAGTTGCCCGACGGCGCCGTCTTGCGTAAACATGGCGGAGAGTTTGACGCCTAACGTCCGCTCTTCTGCGCGCGGACACTCCCTCGCAATGTCTGCATTTGCCGCTAACACGCGTAAAATGGACATTAAAGTGCCAGCTTTCTCGCTCTGTTGTTTCGGAACGAATCGTAACAAAGCCCTACCCCAACGATGCGGGTCGTCGCCCGGTAATACGCGCAACTGCACCGTGCTCGTGAGCAACTCAAAAAGTAAAGGGAACCCGTGTTCTTTTTGTAAGGCCAAAGAACCGCTTTCAATCCATTTATTGACAGCGTTTAGGCCGTTACTGCCGTTGACAGAAACATCGTCCGGTCGTGAATAGCTCGATGTCCACCCGGCGAGTTTTCCAAGCGGACCGTCACCGGTGATGGCATCGTCGAACGCGGAGAAATCTTCGATAGAATCGAATTCGCTGTGTTCCGGTATTGGCGGGTAAAAGAGAGGAAATCCTTGCGTTTGTCCTAAACTGTTGTTCAGTTGATCGTTCATTAACAATTTGCGTTCGTGATGAACGAGCAAACGCAAGTAACTGGCTCGATTCAACAACAACGGATCTGAAGCGATGATTTCCTCGAGCGTTTTCTCATCTCTGTTCTTTCTTCGAGTTCGGAGACTCGCTCGTTGCGCTTCCGTGACTCGAGCACTCGCGGTCGTTTGGTCTACAACATCTAGTTCTTCTTCCGCGGTTAATCGGACGTTGGCACTTATCGCACGCCAATTTTGGACGTACTTCAAACACTCGACGGATTCATTGAAACCTAAGCCGGCTAAACGATCCATCGCGGCGGTGCCTTTAGCGGCGCGTAGAATTTTAATTCTAGCCGCGCACGCATCTGGATTCGGATCCTCGATGGCGGCCAGACCTAATGCGTCCCATAATTGCGCTTCTTCGCTCGTAGGATCGTTCTCGCACAAGAGTAAATCGACGAGTTTTTTCACGTCGTCGTATCTTCGAGCCAGGAATCGCATGGTGCACAAATACAACGCCGATGCTAAGGAATCGCATACTAGATGCGCGTGCGAAGCGTGAACCGTGTATACATAATGTTTCGAGTCACCGACAGCGTCGTGCCACGCGATATCCCAACGATCGACGATGACGTCTGCGCCTAAACCCTTACTTGCGCCGAGTTTTGCGACAGCGTCAATCGCCGCACGCCTCGGCGCGGCACCGGCGGGTAACAAAACCGCGAGCTGTCCGTCACGAGCTTCTAACAGCATAGCGTGCGGTAAACCAGATAATAAGCGATCTAACATTGGAGTTCTCGCGGAAGCTAAAAATAAACCCGCGTGTTCTTCGCACTCTAACCGCGTTTGTGAACTCGCCGTCGTATCTTTCACGGCGTGAAAGGAAATACCTAATCGAGGGAGTTCAACTCTTCGCACGGGAATGTATTCACTCGCGTTGTTGTTCTTTGAGCCACCAGCTCCGCTACCGGTCTTTCTATCGACCCAAACGAGCGCGTGTGCCAACCCTTCTACGGCAGCAATCGATCTTGCCAACGCTTTCAACGGATTCTGTCGCGTTTCGTTCGACTCCGCGCGCGGGCTCAGTAAATTCGACACGTCGTCGTTCTCACCTTCCATCTCTTCCACGGAAGAGGTGTGTCCAGCCGCGGCGTACAACAAATCGACTAAAACAAGCGTCCCTTCTGGCATGCTTTGTGGATCGAAATCAAAATCACTCGCGTCTTTCGTCGGCATTGGGATTCTATGAACGATACCTCGCGCGTCATCAACGAATAAACCGGATTTAGAAGTGCTCGCGGAGCCGCTAAAAACGGAGTCGAGCGCGCTGACCGTCGGGTCTTCCTCCGCTGGTGGCGTCGTGGCACCTTTAGCACCTTCTATTTGGACGTAAATGATTGTTCGAGGGTGTTTAGCTGTCGGTCGAGCAGTGCCGTACAAATCTCCGGTAACTTCTGATCGCCAAAACGAGTAATCTTGCAACAACGCTTGCGGGATTATCCCTCGCAAGTGTCGTTCAGGAACAAATGCTTGGCGTCCGAGCTTACTTGAAATGTGTCTCGTTACGACTAAAGATTGCACCCGAGAACCTAATCGAACTGCAGACAGTAAAAATCTTTCGTTCGGGTCCTTCAAACTCGGCTCACCGTCTGGGTCGACATCCGCGAGACACCACGAGGCGTTGGAGGCAAACACCAACGCTCTTCTCCAGCGTCTACCGAAAGACTCGACGCGAAAGACCTGTACCAACGGTGGATCTCGCACGACGACAACTTCGGTGAGCAGTTTATTCGCATTTTCTTCGTCCGCGACCGATGTTTTCGGAACTTTTGTGGCTTTGCCCCACCACCAGGAGGACTTTTGTACCTCGGGCGCGACCACATCCGGCGCGCCGACGCCTCGCAAGGTAGCAATCGGTCCTTTGAACGTTTCGGACGGAAGGAACAACTCAACGCCTTTTAAGAAAGCCGCTGCGGGACCATGGATAATCGGCTCTAATCGGTCCATAATCCACCGTTCTTTCTCCGTCAAACCCGATCCGGAACCAAGACCTACCACGCTCAAAACGTTCATGACTTTCGCGCCCGCGCTGGCATTCGTAGCGTACGGACGGGTAAAGTTGTGCGTCGGCACACGAGGATCCGGATCCCAAATTTCGATATCGTGACGCAAACCAACCAACCTGAGCCACTTACGATGTTCTGTGTTGCGAACTTCCGCGCAGTGAACAACCTCGTCCGAGGCGTCGAATTCAGCGAACGGTGATTTTCCGTCTCCCGTTTTTTTACCAATCTCGTCCGTGTTCTTCAAAACTGTGGCGATGATGGACTTGGAGTTTGAAGCGGCGAGTAAACGTGTGAACGAATCGTCCTCGTCCACGTCGTCGTCGTCTTTCAACAGCCTCTGTCGAAACTCTTCGTTCCGTTCTCTCAACACTGAATCTAATGCGGCCACAAAATCGGGCAATTCTCGAACGGCGTTTTCGAGCGGCCGCAAACGGTTTCGTCGGACCGTGAACTCGCCGAGTTGACAATTCACCTCCATCTCTGCGTTTTGCGTCGTCGTCGCCAATAACCATTCCCCATAGTGTTCGCCATACTCTTCCAACAGAACGTTTTTAGTATTCTCCGTTTTCCTTTGCCACTCCTCGGTAGTTTCGTCTTTCGGGTGCGCCACGAACCGGCCTTCGCCAGACAACCGCCATCCTCTGTCATGTGCAGAAGCGTCCGTAGCCTCCTGCTGCGCAGACGGCACCGACGAACTGCTCTCACGCGTCGTCAACGCTATGACGATGCCGTTCATGACATCGTTGCATTCTTTTTCGTTTCCTTTCGCCCACGCGAGCATATTTTTTCGTTGTCGTTGGAACAAATCGAAAATCTCGTTCGGAGGGAATCCTAAATCCATCAAGTTTTCTCCGGTATCTTTCGCGAGTTTTCTATCCATAGATTCGGAACCGTCCGGAGTGTCCAAGAAAACATGGTTAACAAATATGTATGCCTGCGCAGTAAACAGCGTCGTCGCTGCTTCCAAGTCATAGTCTTCAGGTTTTGTCCAATAATACGTGTACGCTAAATGCGCGTGCAACGCGCACGCAGCGCGCACGGCGCCACATTTTGCCGCCCGGTTCAACCAGCGTCGAATAACTGGACGAACGCGCGCGGAAATTACTTTGCTAACTCTTTCTTTTGCATTTTCTAGTGATTTTTTCGATTTCGGTGGTGGCTGAACGCCTCTCGTTCTCATCTTTGGATCTTCGATGTGTTCTTGCTCCATCAGCGTCGTGATAAACGCGAGCATTCGAGTCAAGGCTCGCGTGGAAAACAAAACGCCCGGGACGGCTGGAGCGTCGTGCCTGCCGGTATCGAGTTCTAAACTTAAAGCCAATAACTCTTCCGCAGCATCGATTAAAGGCGCCGGCGCGTGGGAGAGCTCGTGGAATAAAACCCCACACGGTGTCGCCATATGCTGTCTCGTGCTCGCAGGAATCTCTTGGGGGACAAAGACCAACCCGGGCGGTTGCCACGGACCAGGCTCAAACAAAACCGCATCTAAAACTTGTTGGATTTCGTGCGATGATAACGCACGACACCTGGTTGCGTCCGCAAATAGTCTCAAAGATAACGGAACGCGGACCATTGGCGCAGTCAAGTACGTCAACAAAAGTTCCGTTTCGCTTGGTTTGAGCAAATCGTCAAACGTCGGCAACGTTTGCAAATGCAAAACGTCCTCCTCCGTATCGATTCGCATGCCGACTAAATTAGACGGATTCCCTCCGGACGGTGGACATCGCGGCCGTTTATCGCCGACGGATTTAGCTAAAAAACCACCTCCGAAGACAGAGCGAAACCCATATATCCTCTTCTTTTTCCCTGTTTTCGGGTCGACATCTTTATCGGCGACCATGCGTAACTCTCGCGCCCAAGGCGCAACTCGCATTTGACGATCGAAAGCGGTGACATTGAGGTTATACGCTCCGGATCTTTCGTCGCGCTCAATCTTCCAATTCAGTTGAGAATCTTGAAACGTCCATCGACGCAAGTCCGGGAGCGAATCGCTCGTCGGTGCCATCAACGCTTTGAACATGAAAACAGAGTCTCGCAACGCCACGAGTTCCGGGTAATGATCCGCCATGTCTCTGTTTTCGCAAGAAAAGTAATTCGACAAGGCATCCGGCGACCGTTCGTAGCCGATCGCTAATGCAACTTGGTCTAATAATCGAGCCTCTCCCGGGCCGAAAGTCATGCCTTGTTGATCGTCTTCCCATCGAAACAAAGTGTGCGAGGATTGAACGGACTCGGTGAGCGAATGGAAGTAATCTAAAACTTTCGTCAATTTTGTCATTCTTTCCGGGCAGTGAAATCGTAAATACTCCGCCTCCACTGCAAATGGACCGGTATCAAACCCAAATAGAGTCGTCGGGCCTTCGTTGACGCCGTCGTAATGCTCGCAAAAAACGCTCGGGAAATCGCACGGTTTCATTCTCAACGTCGCGTCGGTAATCGCCGCCATGCACGACAACGTCAACAATCGGTTGGCGTCAAACGATCGCGTGGCGGAAACTGACATCGACGCCGTGGCGAAATGTCGTAAACATAAATTCAAAGACCGGGCGAGCTCTAATTGCGTCTCGTACTTTGGTCTCGCCGACCGCCAAAAGCAGTGAGTCTCTCTGTCTTTGTGCGTCAACGGCATCGGACAAGGCAAAACGTGCACGAACAAATGCACCAACAACGCAACTCTGTGCGAATACGAATTCGTAGTCAAATCGGCTTGGTTAGCCAATATGGAGCAACAGTGTGCTGCTTTTCGCATGGCTAGTGCGGCTTCTTCTACGCTAGTGACTATATCTGGAACCATGGACAACTCGACCGGACGAATAATTGGCGGCGGCTTGGCGTCGCCGGCGAGTAAATTCGTCCCGCCTTCGAGCATAATTTTACCGAACAACTGCATGTTGCTCGCATCTCTAGGCGCTATCGGTGAGGCTAACGGTGGCGGAAGTAACGTCGGCCTTCGGGCGTTTGCAGCTCTCAGTCTTGTCGCTTCCACGCACTTCAAAATCCTCGCGAGGATTTCCGGAGGCACCGGTCCGACGTTGCTCGCGTCTGCGTTTTGCCCTCCATTTTCTCGTTCCACCTTGGCTAATTTTTCCGCGTACGGCGTCGCAACTCGAGCTAAAGTTTTACACGCAGTTTCTAGAGCTACGCACGCGGAAGTATTCAGAAGCGAAATTTCAGAAACGTTCCGCAAGGCTTCTTCTAACATGACGTGTCTCACGCCAACCTCGACTAACGCGTTTGCTCGTTTTGGCGGGCATCCTAAAGAGCACAACGCGCACCTCGCAGCTTCTAACGCGCACAAGGAAAACGATAAATCGCCACCGGCTGGCTTTGGTGCAAACTGAACCGTCCGAAGCGGCGTGGCACCAACCGATGCGAATAACGGACGACCGTTCAACATTGGCAACACTTTGGCGTAAATTTGGTCTTTTGCAATCTCAGCCGTTTTCTGCGGATGGACAATCGGTCTAAGTAACAGAGCCCAAGTGGAAGAATCTAAACACATATCCATTGGAATTTCCGTCAATTGCGTCGTCAACCCGTATAAAAATCCATCCGAGGACGGATCCGCTTTCACGGGATGATACTCTAATCCATCGCCCGTGTTGGTCACGGAAAACACAAAGGAGCCTTGCAGTCGTTGCAAGGTGTAAATCAGCGCGCGACTCTTCCCGTCGTTTTGCGTGGACCACCCACCCGGGAACATTAATAAAGCACCCGGACGCATCGAACGCACTCTATCGATAAAGACGGACAAAAACGCAGTAAACGCGTTGTTATCTTGCGTTCCTGCGGGGATTTGCCGACATAACAAGGTCAAATCATCCAACGATCTTCTGACTTCCATAATCGCGTTTGTTTCCGGAACCGACATCGGAAATTGCAAACTTCCCAAAGCTCTCGAAATTGTCGAGCACGAATCGCTCATAGTTTCTAGCGTTTCTCTAACTGCCATTTTCTCATCTCGTATGCGCATTAACCGTTCGTCAAACCCGAGCGCGTCGTCCGCCATGACGTCCACGAACGCGATTTGCTCCCACACCGCTTCCAAGTGCGTGGGCACCCCGACGCCCCCCAACGGTCCCGTCAACCCCGCTCTCTCCAGCGCGCCTTTAAAGAAACTCCTTCTCGCGTGTTTCGTCTGGTGTCTTTGCAACGAATTCTTCTTCTCTCCACCACTTTTCCTTTTCCTCCCGTTCGCGTCGACTTCCGTATCGCTCTCGTCGTCGCTACCGTTTCCGTCCTTCTCCCCGTTCTTCGCTTTCCGACTCCGCTCTCGCGCAATCGCGTCGCTCAGCGCCGTCACCCACGATTGCAACACTTGCTGATTCTCGCACTCGCAAACGACCACGGAATTCGAAACTCCTGAATTGATTTCTTTCGCGGAGACGTCCATCTTGGAGTAAAACGCGAACAACTTCTTCCCTAAATATTTGCTCCCTAAGCCGTGTTCCTCGAGAATCTTCTCGTCCTCTAAAGTCACAACGGTACTCTTACTGGTCACCTCGAACATGCCTTTCGGTTGTTGCCTCGAGTGCGTCGGCTCGGACGCGTAATACTTCAGCGTCGACTTTTCCTTTTTATTAAAAGCTCTTCTCTCTTCCTCCTCGTCCGCGTCTTTTTCCTCCTCGTCATTAAACCGTTGCTGGTGATGAAAGAATTTTTTCTCGCTCGCGAGATGTAATTGAAAATGCCTCAACCGCCAGGTGTTTTTGCCGTACAAGTCTTTCCCGCCTCTCTTGGTTAAAGTGCCGGAAAGGATCGGCGGCGTTTGGTCCGCCATCTTTATCTTTTTTTTAACTGCGTAATAGACTACTACTCCTATTAATGATGATGATGATGATGATACTAAAAGCGTTCGGTGTGTTTCTTTAGTATCCGAGAGAGACTTTTCTTTCGTGCATCTGACGAGATCTCCTCTGAGAAATCACTCGAGAAGTCTGTTTTTTTTTGTTTTCGTCTCTCGCGAAAGCTTTTTTGTCATGAGTCTGTCGTTTCAGAAGAAGCAGTCACGCTGCAGAA
>Ga0209309_10000574_pt1 | contig 42493 bp, 44 predicted proteins | sample COGITO_mtgs_1204_2_FD_184807 | JGI IMG/M metagenome (GOLD analysis project Ga0209309, IMG submission 184807) | Pelagic marine microbial communities from North Sea - COGITO_mtgs_120412 (SPAdes) (version 2) | ecosystem: Environmental > Aquatic > Marine > Epipelagic ... | reverse complement strand
TTTGAGGATGTTCTTAAAATTAATGATGAAATAATAGATTTTTTACTTGCCCATTACAACAAAAAAATTATTTTTGCAAAAAATAAAACCCGATTAATCAATGTATTGGACTTTAGAATTAGCATCCTATTTAAGTGATGCTCCCTGGCCGGCAACAAAAGATGAGTTAATAGACTATGCCATTCGAACAGGTGCTCCACTGGAAGTGGTAGAAAACCTGCAGTCAATTGAAGATGAAGGAGATTCATACGATTCCATCGAAGAAATCTGGCCGGACTATCCTACGGACGAAGATTATCTTTGGAACGAGGATGAATATTAAATAATATATGCACAACGTAAAATAGTAAAAGTCTCAATCTTGAGGCTTTTTTTTTGCGTACATTTGAACTATAATAAATAGAAAAACAATGAGTTTTTTAGATTCTGTATTAAAAGTATTTGTTGGCGATAAATCCAAAAAAGATGTCAAAGAAATACAACCAATTGTAGAAAAGATCAAAGCGCTTGAAAAAGAATTTGAAGCGTTGAGCCTTGATGAATTAAGAGAGAAAACCAATTCTTTTAAAATGAAGATAGCTGATGCTACTTCTGAAGTCAGGCAGAAAATTGACACCCTTACAAAGGAAGCAGATGCGAGTGATGATATTACCAGAAATGAAGATATCTATGCAGAAATTGACGGTCTAAAAGACAGATTATATGAACTTTCAGAAGAAGTTCTTAATGACATACTTCCCGAAGCTTTTGCAACTATAAAAGAAACCGCAAAAAGATTCACCGCTAATACAGAGTTAAAAGTTACTGCTTCTGCCTATGACCGTGAGTTATCTGCAGAAAAAGATTATGTAGTTCTTGATGGTGATCATGCTACTTGGAGCAACTCTTGGGATGCTGCAGGAAAACCTATTACTTGGGACATGGTTCATTACGATGTTCAGTTAATTGGTGGGGTTGCCATGCACCACGGTAAAATTGCCGAGATGCAAACTGGGGAAGGTAAAACACTTGTTGCTACCTTACCTATGTATCTTAATGCACTTACAGGAAATGGAGTGCATTTGGTAACAGTGAATGATTACTTAGCAAAAAGGGATAGTGCTTGGATGGCACCACTTTTCCAATTTCATGGGTTAAGTGTAGATTGTATAGATTATCACCGTCCAAACTCTTCTTCTAGACGTAAAGCTTATAATGCTGATATTACCTACGGAACCAACAACGAATTTGGATTTGATTATTTAAGAGATAATATGTCTCATTCTCCAGACGATCTTGTTCAACGTGCTCCGAATTATGCTATTGTAGATGAGGTGGATTCTGTATTAGTTGATGATGCAAGAACACCATTGATTATTTCAGGGCCAATTCCAAAAGGAGATATCCACGAATTTGAAGTTTTAAAACCTTCAATTAATAATGTTGTTGAAGTTCAAAGACAACAATTGAATAAAACTTTAGCCGAGGCTAAGAAATTAATAGCAGCCGGAGACACCAAAGAAGGTGGACTTCAGTTATTAAGAGTTCACAGAGGTTTACCTAGAAATAAGGCACTTATTAAATATTTAAGTGAAGAGGGAGTAAAACAACTACTTCAAAAAACCGAAAATCATTACATGTCAGACAACAACCGCGAAATGCCAAAGGTTGATGAAGAGCTGTATTTTGTAATAGATGAAAAGAACAATCAAATAGATCTTACAGATAAAGGAGTTGAATACCTTTCTGGGAAAGATGATCCGGATTTCTTTGTAATGCCGGAGATTGGAATGGAGATCGCGAAGATCGAAAATGAAGGTTTTACCAAAGAAGAAGAAGCCGAGAAAAAAGAAGAACTTTTTAGAGACTACAGCATAAAGAGCGAGCGTATTCATACCATGAGACAATTGCTTAAAGCTTATACTTTATTTGAAAAAGACACAGAATATGTGGTTATAGAAAATAAAGTGAAAATTGTAGATGAGCAAACAGGTCGTATCATGGAAGGGCGTAGATATAGCGATGGTTTACACCAAGCTATAGAAGCTAAAGAAAGCGTGAAGATTGAAGATGCTACTCAAACTTTTGCAACTGTAACTCTACAGAATTACTTTAGGATGTACCGCAAACTGTCTGGTATGACAGGTACTGCGGTAACAGAAGCTGGAGAATTATGGGAGATATACGAACTGGATGTAGTTGAAATTCCAACCAACCGTCCAATTGCACGTTTTGACAAAGATGATCTTGTTTATAAAACAAAACGTGAAAAATTCAATGCCGTTATTGAGCAGGTAACTGAACTTTCTAATGCTGGAAGACCGGTATTAATTGGTACTACTTCTGTTGAAATTTCAGAATTATTAAGCCGAATGCTTAAACTGAGAAATGTACCTCATAATGTATTGAACGCGAAATTACACAAGAAAGAAGCAGATATTGTTGCCGAAGCTGGTAATTCTGGTATTGTAACCATTGCCACAAACATGGCAGGTCGTGGTACCGATATTAAATTAAGTAAAGAAGTTAAGGAAGCTGGCGGACTTGCCATTATAGGTACAGAACGTCATGATTCCAGACGTGTAGATAGACAGTTAAGAGGTCGTGCTGGACGTCAAGGAGATCCAGGAAGTTCTCAGTTCTATGTTTCGTTAGAAGACAACCTGATGCGTTTATTTGGATCTGAGCGTATTGCTAAGTTAATGGATAGAATGGGCTTAGAAGAAGGTGAAGTAATTCAGCATTCTATGATCTCAAAATCTATTGAAAGAGCTCAGAAAAAAGTAGAAGAGAATAACTTTGGAGTTCGTAAGAGATTATTGGAGTATGATGATGTAATGAACGCGCAAAGAGAAGTGATCTACAAACGTAGGTACCATGCTCTTTTTGGAGATAGACTGAAAGTAGATATCGCCAATATGATATTCGATACTGTTGAATCTATTGTTGAAGTTAACAAAACCGCATCAGATTATAAGAATTTCGAGTTTGAGCTGATTAGATATTTCTCAATGAGTTCTCCAGTTTCTGAAGCAGATTTTGGAAAGATGGATGAGCAAAAGATTGCAGGTGTTGTTTACAAAGCTGCCTACGCTCATTATTATGATAAAATGGAACGCACTGCAACAATGGCTTTCCCTATTATTAAACAAGTATATGAAGATCCGGCTAACAATTTCGAAAGAATCTCTGTACCATTTACCGATGGAAATAAGAGTCTTCAGGTTGTTACCAACTTAGAAAAAGCATACGAATCTGAAGGGAAACAGTTAACTAAAGATTTTGAGAAAAATATCACACTTGCAATTATAGATGAATCCTGGAAAACGCATTTGCGCAAGATGGATGAATTGAAGCAAAGTGTACAGTTAGCAGTTCACGAACAAAAAGACCCATTATTGATCTACAAGTTTGAAGCTTTTGAATTATTCAAAGTGATGATAGATCAGGTGAATAAAGATGTGATCTCTTTCTTATTTAAAGGTGAAATTCCAGAAGGAAATACTTCCAATATTCAGGAAGCTCGTCAAACTAGAAGAAGAGAACAAGTTGAAACCACTAAGGAAGAAATTCCAAATCTTGACGAACGTGCTTCACAAAGTCGTGCTGCGGGACAACAAACCCAACAGAGACCACAGAAAACAGAAACTATTGTAAGAGATCAGCCTAAGATCAATAGAAATGATAAGGTAACTCTTAAAAATGTGATGACAGGTGAGAACAAAACCATGAAATACAAACAGGCAATTCCATTGATTGATAATGGAGACTGGGTGGTTACAGAACATCAGCATTAAAATCACAGTTTTTTATAAACTTTCAACAAACCCTGAAGAGCAATCTTCGGGGTTTGTTATTTTATTTAGTGGATAAAGCCTTCCACTATTTTATATGAAATGTAATTATATTTTTGAATAGTTCTCGACTTCGCTCGAACTGACAAAATTTACATAATCAAGTAATTGTCAGGTAGAGCTTATGCGAACATTCAATTTCGGAGTATATTATTTTTTGATAATCTGCTTTTTGTAGCAAGAGTGTTTAGTCACCCTATTCCGATAGCTATCGGAATTATCTCAGGGTATAACTACATTATTTTGATTTACTCCTAATGACATTCCGAAACAATTTCAGAATGACGTCGCTTAACAGTTTAAGAGAATTTTCATAACCATGAAATTTGATTAGGATAGATAAAAAACACCTTTTATAAACCAATATTTACTAATTTTAACATTCTAATTCAATCCGATTAAAATGAAAAACTTTTCAATAGAAATTAAATGGGGAATAATTTTTATCATCGCAGGTCTAATCTGGGTGATCTTTGAAAAATTAATGGGTTGGCATGATGAGCATATAGACCAGCAAGCTATTTTTAGTAACCTTTTCGGTTTTATTGCCGTGTTTATTTACTATCTGGCCTTACGAGATAAAAAGAAGAATTTCTATAATGGTGTCATGGACTGGAAGCAGGGTTTTGTGGCAGGACTTATAATAACCATAGTTGTAGCTATCTTATCTCCCCTATCGCAATATATTACCAGCACCTATATTAGCCCCGATTATTTTAAAAATATGATTGCTTATGCTTCAGAAAACACACCAATGACGAAGGAACAAGCTCAAGTTTTTTACAATTTAAGAGCGACAATGATACAAGTGGCATTTTCAGCTTTGGCAATGGGTGTTGTAACCGCGGCTTTGGTCGCTTGGTTTGTAAAGACTAAGAAACCTGAAGTTAAATCTTAGGTGATTATTTAATTTTAAGAAGCAAATTTGGATCCGGACAATTCCTTAAATAAAAGTCAAGATTTTCTTTTGAAACCACTCCGGGGTAATCTCCAGAAAAACCTTGTAAATCTTCAATGATCTGAAAATGCAAATGTGGGGCGTAATCTCCATTCACTTTATGAGAGCCAAGAGTTCCGATCTTATCTCCAGCTTCCACTATCTGCCCAAAAGCCAGATTCTTAAGACACTGCCGCGTTAAATGCCCGTATAGAGTATAAAATGTTCTTTCGTCTATAAAATGTTCTAAAATAATAGTTGGGCCATAATTACCAAAACCTAAATTATCTTTAAAGCTATGTACGGTTCCATCTAAAGGTGCAACTACTGCAGTTCCGGCTTCACACCAAAGATCTAGACCTATATGTATATCTCTAGAAATTTCTGCCTTATCATCATTAAAAATAACACTTCGCTCATATAGATTTCTCTTCTCATCATATCCGCCATAGGCAACTTTCTTTTTATGCTTAGCCAAATATTCTTCAATTTTCCCTTGCAGGATCATAGATGAAGGTATTTTGATCTCTTTCAATTCTTTACTCACATGAGATAGATCTATATGTTGAAAATCTTTTTTCTTAAAAGAAGTATCTATAACAGGCGTAAAATCTTGAGTACATTCCTGGATGAACTCTGAAAAATTGAAAGTTGACATAAGATCATTTTTTTTCAAAAATAACTTATTTTACCACAACATCGCTAAACCTCGCCTTAATTGATATTATAGAAGAAGCACTCTGATTTTTGTAGAAACCATTCAAACTTAAATTATCATAAGACTTTGAAGATTTTATAGTGTTAGACTTAGGATAGGAAATCTCACTCTGAGTACCATTATAATTAAAACTAGTTGCTGAAGACGGTAAACTAAGCTCCAATTCACTATTTTCAACATTAATATCAAGATTCTTAAAACCAGAAGAAAGTTTGTCAATTTTCAGTTTTCCGAAATTTCCTGAAAGAATTCCGGTTTCAGAAATTTCACCAATTATAACATCGCTAGAATTTGAAATCAGTTTAATACTTTTTGCACTTTTAATAAGACATTCACTTACATAGCTAGTATTCAAAATTCCGTAATTCCACTGCCCTATTGTTACCGGTGTATAAGAAACTTTTACATCGGTCTTATCACCATCAATAGTAGTTGCCTTAAAATTACTATGCGATAAAGTAGCTTTTAAATTGCTAGTCTTTCTGTCGAGATTTACATCTCCATGACGAACATCCAATTTTAAGGCTGCATTTTTAGGGACTTTGATCTTGATAGTTCTTACAGCTTTTGACGAATTATTAAGAAACATAACATTCCCTTTTTTTGAGTTTTCTTTATTTTCCATTTCTTTCTCAAAATTCTCTCCCCACTGTTCCATTTGTTTTCCAAAATTTTCACCCCATTTTTCCATATCGGCTTCAAATTTTTTCTCAATTCCTTCTGAATTCTTTTCTACTTGGGCTTGCCATACTTCGGCATTTTTCTCGAACTGTTTTCCCCATTCTTCCATAGACTTTTGAAAATCTTCACCAAAATTATCTTCTACCTGCTTTTCCCATTTCTTCATATATTTTTCTCCATCTTTTTGATAGGCTTGATAATCAAAATTCAGATTTCCCATTTTTGAATAAAACTCCTGTGGTAATTGTGGGATTGGCATATCTTTTAAAATTGGTCCGACAAGATCTGTTACCATGGGTCCTATCATATTTTGAAGTTGTCCTAAAGAACTGCTAATTCCTTCCATGTCAATATCTGGCCCTACAGACATCCCTCCTCCCGAATTAATGACTACTTCTGAAGAAGTACCGGTGGTAGTTAGATTCCATTCACTTAAAAGCTTTTTAGCTTCCTCTTTGCTAAGTTTTTCAGAATTTAGATAAGCTTCAATAGAAACCTCATTCTTATCCCAATTCTCTACCAATAAATTGGTATGTTTTGAATTGATCTTTACAGAAACATCCTGATTTACCTTATAGTTTTTATTCAGCTTTTTGGTTTGCGCTAGAGTGAAGGTAGATGCAACCAGAAAAATTAAGATTGCAATATTATACTTGTACGTTTTCATAAGAGCCATTTTTTGATTTTTTGAGGTCGTTAAGTTTGTTTTTAAGTTTGAATAACAATTCCAATCTTAATTGTAGGTTATTGATCATTGCCTGAACTGTTTGTTCATTGATGCCAGTTTCATTAAGGTCTGAATTTAAGCGTTGATACTCTTTATCTAATTCTGACAGTTCTGCCATAAAAGAATCTATTAATAGTTTATTATCTTCATTGATCTCGAGTTTTGCTAGCTCCATATTGATTCCAGCCAGATAATAATTTTCTATTTTCTTAAATTCTGGGGAGATCTCGCTAAGTTGAATATTCTCCTTTTTATCTACCGGTTTTACTATTTCTTTACTTGGTGTATCTGCAATTTGAACTTCTGAAGATTGCGAATTGTTATTGAAATAGAAAAATCCAACCCCGATTACTATAATAAGAATAGCTGCTATCTTGAGGAACAAGAAATTATTACGCTTCTTCCCGCTACCAAATTCTTTATTCAGTTTTTGTTCAAACCTTTTTTGATGCCCTCGCTCCAACTTTCCTTCAGCCAGAGATCCATTCTTGAACATCTCTCTAATATCCTGTGCCATCTTTAATTAATTTAAGTTCTTCTTGCAGCTTTTTCTTTCCTCTGTGAACCAGAGTTCTGGAAGCCACTCCGGTAATATTTAATATTTCTGAAATTTCCTGATGATCATAGCCTTCTATCAAAAATAACATGAGTGGGTATTTGTATTTCTCAGGTAATTTTTCAATTGTCATAACCACAGTATCAATTCCAATTCCATCTTCAATTTGCCAACTAGAATTATCATCTTCCACCACCTCCAAAATCTGCTCATTTAGAGCGATCAATTCCATCTTCTTAGACTTCAACTTATCTATGCATTTATTGATCACAATTCTTTTTAACCATGCCCCAAAAGTTACTTCACCTTCAAACTGATGCAGCTTAAGAAAGGCTTTTACAAAAGCCTCCTGCATGGCATCTTCCGCTTCAAAAGAATCTCTCAGAAATCTATGCGCCACTATAAACATGCCTTCACAATACTTATTATAAAGCTTTAATTGTGCTCTTCTGTTATTGGCACGACAATCCTGAATGAGTTGGTGTGTTAACAAAATGATTTTTGGTTAGTTAGTTCTCATCTTAATGACGATGTTAAATATACAATGTTGCAAAATTTAATTTTTATTTTGATATTTTCTTATCCTTTATCACTATCTACTTTAAAACTCTGTACTCATTTGGTGTCATTTTTGCAGCTTCCTTGTGTAGTCTCAATTATTTTTGACTAGATTAAGAAAATGAAAAAGAAAGTTCTATTAGGATTAAAGATATTAAGTATAGCCTTGCTTTTAATACTAGTGAAGCTCTTCTATGACAGATATGCTACTAAGGCCTACAGCCCGGAAGATACTGTCGTCTATCAGGATGAGTCTTTAGATCTAGAAGTATTTTACAATCGTCCTTATAAGAAAGACCGAAAGATTTTTGGAGGCTTAGTACCTTATGGAGAAGTTTGGCGAACCGGGGCAAATGAGGCCACCACTTTTAGCACCAATGAAGATCTGATGATTGACGGATCTATGTTAGAAGCCGGAAAATACACATTATGGACGATCCCTATGGAAAATTCATGGAAGGTGATCTTCAATTCTAAGATGTATCCTTGGGGAATTAATCTGGACAATAAACCTTATAGAGAACCAGAATATGATGTTTTAGTGATCGAGATTCCTACCGAAAAAATTCAGGAAACTTTAGAGCAATTCAGTATTTATTTTGAAAAGGATCATGATTTTGTAGATCTTACTTTTAGTTGGGATCGAACAAAGGTAAGCGTACCTATAAAAACAGAAAAAGAGGTATCTAAGACACCTCTTTCCTATAATTGATATTTATAAAATACTTACTCTTCATCTAGCATTAAATTTAGAGTAACATCTATGTTATCTCTAGTTGCTCTAGAGTAAGGGCAAATTTCATGAGCTTCATTCACCAGCTTTTCTCCAGTTTCTACATCTACACCTGGTAAATAAGAATCTAGAACTACTGCCAATTGAAGATCTCCTTCTTCGGTGGTTCCAATTTTAACGGTTGCGGTAACATTAAAATCCTCACCTAGATCTACTTTATGCTTTTTAGCTACTAATTGTAATGCGCTTCCATAACAGGCAGAATAACCTGCAGCAAATAATTGCTCCGGATTAGTACCGTCTCCACCTTTACCACCAAGACCTTTAACTAAATTTAAGTCCATATCTAATACGCCATCATCACTCTTTACATGACCGTCACGGCCACCTTCGGTAGTTGCTTTGGCTTTGTACAATGTCTTCATCTTACTAATTTTTGATTAATTTTATATAAATTTGAAGATACCACATAAGCATATTTTTACAACACAACTATTCATAAATTTGTCATAAATCTTGATCTAATTTTGAGCAAAAAACAAGCTAATTCCGCACTAAATCAGTCACAAAGCACTCCTTCTTCTCCTAAGATAAACCCTAATTCCGTCAGCAAAATCAAGGCTTCCCGAAAGAAAATCTATTCTCATGAAGAATTATTTTCAAAGCTTTTAGACGGGAATAAAACTGCGCTAGGCAAAGCCATAACGCTGGTAGAAAGCAACCAAACAGAACATCAGAAGAAGGCAGAAAAGTTGATTGAAGCTTGCTTGCCTCATGCTCACAAATCTATAAGAATAGGAATTACCGGTGTTCCGGGGGTTGGGAAAAGCACTTTTATAGAAGCATTAGGCAGTTATCTTGTGCAACAGGGTAAGAAAGTTGCGGTTTTAGCAGTAGATCCCACGAGTACTGTTTCTCATGGTAGTATTTTGGGTGATAAGACTAGAATGGAAAATCTGGTTACAGAAGAAAATGCGTTTATTCGCCCTTCCCCTTCCGGAGATTCCTTAGGAGGTGTAGCAAGAAAGACCCGAGAAAGTATTATTCTATGCGAAGCTGCCGGATTTGATGTTATCCTTATAGAGACCGTGGGTGTAGGCCAAAGTGAAACTACTGTGCACAGCATGACAGATTTCTTTTTATTGCTGAAATTAGCCGGTGCCGGAGATGAACTTCAGGGTATAAAAAGAGGCATCATAGAGATGGCAGATGCTATTGTTATTAATAAAGCCGATGGTGAAAATCAAAAAGCAGCGAGAGAAGCTAGGCTAGATTTCAAAAGAGCTTTACATCTTTATCCACCAAAACCAAGCGATTGGCAACCCAAAGTATTATTATGTAGCGCAATCAATCAAACTGGAGTTGATGATATATGGAAACTCATTCTAGAATATAAGGCTTTAGCTTCCCAAAATGGATATTTTGATAAGAACAGGCATGAACAAAATAAATTCTGGCTCTTACAAACCATCAACGAGCACTTGAAAAACAGATTTTACAAAAACCCGATTATCAAGAAAGAATTGGAACTTCAATTAGATGCTATTGAAAATAATAAGACCAGCCCTTTTGTTGCAGCAAATTACTTACTGGAGAAATATAAAGGTTTATAAAAAATTAGATCTATACCAATCTATCTGTAATTTCAAGCCTTCTTTTAAAGTAGTTGTAGGATTATAATTCAATAATTCTTTGGCCTTATCTATATTTGCCAGTGTTCTCCACTGGTCACTAGGTCTTTGAGGCTTAATTTCAAGCTTAATTTTAGTATTTAATAATTCTTCCACAAGATCGATACCTTCCTGAGTACTTCTTTCTTCCTCTGTACCTATATTAATTATTTCTCCTACTAGTTTATCATGATTTTTAAGAGCACTCATCAAACCATCAATAATATCTCCTACATAGGTAAAACTTCTTAAATGCTTCTCGCTACCCATAAATAATGGAAAGGCTTTATTATTATAAGCACAAGATATCAACTTAGTGTAAAGTTTATCTGGTCGCTCTCTAGGTCCGTAAACAGAATACAATCTATATGAACTTCCTTTTAATTTCTCAACGCGAGATTCTGCGAGCACCAACTGCTCTGCAGCTAATTTTGTTACTCCATAATGGGATGCCGGATTTGGAGCTACAGATTCTGGGAATGTGGCTTCAAGTCCGTAAATAGAAGATGTTCCAATATTAAAGAAATGTTTAAGATTGGTATTTGTCTTAGCAAATTCAATTAAATTTTGAGTGGCAATTACATTGTTGGAAAGGTAATCTTCAAAAGAACTAGTTACAGATATTCCGGGTTGAGCCGCAAAATGGAAAATAAAATCAAAATCTGTAGATACTTTTAAAAGTTGAGATTTATCTCTAAGATCTAAATCAAGAATGGAAATTTCTTTATCTCTTAAAGTCTTAGCATTCAAATTTTTTAAAGAAACATCATAATAATCAGAAAAATTATCAATTCCGGTAACTTGAAACCCATTTTCTTTCAATCTTTCAGACATATGAGAGCCAATAAATCCAGCTGCTCCAGTAACTAATACATTCATATTTCCCGTAAAATTTATAGTTTCGAATTTAATTATAAGACTTAGTGGAAGTTTGGAGTGCAAATTACAATCATTCTGCTAATATTTCCCAATTTAGAGATGTAATTATTGAAGGGTTTATGCTTCAGAATTAATACATTTGCACCGAATAATTATTTTATGGATTACGAATTTACGATTATCGTGCCGCTTTATAATGAGGAAGAAAACCTTTTAAGAGTAGAAAAGCACCTTAAAGAATATATAGATATTGCCATTAAAAAGACTTGCGTGCTTTATGTTAATGATGGTTCTACAGACAATAGCCTAAATTTTATTGAAGAAATTTGCAAGAGAAATGATGCTATGCATTTTATTTCTTTTGATAAAAATAGAGGTTTAAGCGCTGCTATTAAAGCAGGGTTTGATTATGCAAAAACACCACTTATTGGCTACATCGATTCAGATCTTCAAACAGACCCTGAAGATTTTAATATTTTACTTCCTTATATTGAAGAGTATGATCTTGTGACGGGATTACGGGACAATCGTAAAGATTCTTTCGTTAAAAACATGTCTTCTACGATTGCTAATGGAATTAGAAGAAGCTTCACACATGATGGTATGGATGATACTGGCTGCCCTTTAAAAGTTATTAAAGCAGATTATGCCAAGAGAATCCCTATGTTTAAAGGTTTACACAGATTCTTACCTGCAATGATCCAACTACAGCAAGGAAAGATAATTCAAGTATCTGTTCGTCATTATCCTAGAATTGCCGGAGAAGCTAAGTTTCACCTTATGAATAGATTAGTTGGACCTCTATTAGATTGTTTCGCCTATTTATGGATGAAGAGAAACTACATCAACTACAACGTAACAAAAAAAGATGAGTAGTTGGCAGATTTACAGTATTGGGTTTGCTGCACAAATTTTATTTTCCGCTAGATTAATTCAACAATGGTTGGTTTCGGAGAAAAAAAAGAAAGTAATTACTCCTGCGCTATTTTGGCAGTTTAGTCTTTTTGCTTCTTTTTTACTTTTTGTTTACGGGTACTTACGTGAAGATTTTTCTATTATGTTGGGTCAGGCAATTACCTATTACATCTATATAAGGAACATTCAGTTACAAGGAGATTGGAAAAAAATTCCGGGAGTACTTAAAGTGTTTTTATATATTTTCCCTGTCTTTATAGTTATCTATTCCTATAACAATAATATTCTCGATATTTATAATCTTTTCAACAACGAGAATATCCCATTATGGTTATTGATTTTAGGTTCTACGGCACAGATCATCTTTAACCTTAGATTTATCTATCAATGGATATATTCTGAAAGAATGAAAGCCTCCATTCTCCCTTTAGGATTTTGGATATTAAGTTTAACAGGTGCGTTAATGGTATTGACTTATGCAATAATCAGAAAGGATCCTGTGCTTTTTATTGGTCACGTTATGGGGAGTGTTGTGTATGCAAGAAATATTATAATTAGCCGAAGAGAAAAAAGTCATGCTTAAAAACATTCATTTAAAACCATATTACCTTCCTATTTTGATCTTAGTTGGATCTTTGGTTTTTATAATGAATTTAGATGCGCTATATATCAATATCATGGAGGCTCGTAATTTTATTACAGCTCGCGAGATGCTTACCCATAATAATTGGATATTTACCACGATAGATCTTACTCCTAGATATGAGAAACCGCCACTACCAACTTGGCTTACGGCCATTTCTGCATTTATCTTCGGAATAAAAAACGTATTTGCTTATAGATTACCTGCTGCCCTGATCTCAATTTTCATGGTAGTAATGTTCTATAAACTTCAGCTAAAACTGAACATTCAAAAATATACTGCCTTTTTAGGGAGTTTGATTTTAATGACCTCTTTTTACATCGTGTTTTCTGGAAGAGATGGTCAATGGGACATTTTTACACATAGCTTTATGATTGCCTGCATTTACTTTTTCATTAAAATGATAGAAGTAAAAAAACATCAATATCAAAATGCCTTAATAGCTGGACTATTTTTTGGAGCGTCTTTATTAAGTAAAGGACCGGTTTCACTTTATGCATTGTTCCTTCCTTTTTTAATTGCATACGGAATCACTTACAGGTTTAAAACATCAGCTACCTTCTGGAAATCTATCCTATTGTTTACAGTTGTGGGACTCATAACAGGAAGCTGGTGGACAGCTGTTGCGCATTATTACGATCCGGAGGCTTTTGCTGAAGTTGCCAGCACCGAAAGTACACGTTGGTTTAGTTATAATGTTCGACCAATTTGGTATTATTGGAGCTTTTTCACTCAAAGTGGAATTTGGACAATTCCGGCATTTATGGCTTTATTCTATTGGTATCTAAAATCTAGAGTTTCTAATTTTAAAGCATACAGATTCTATTTTCTATGGACCATATTTTCGGTAATTCTACTTTCTATTATTCCGGAGAAAAAGAGCAGATATCTTTTACCGGTTTTAATTCCGTTGGCCATGACCACCGGATTTTATGTGGAATATGTGATTAAACACTTTAAAGATAAATTCAGTAAAATAGAGAAAGTTCCGGTTTGGATCAATTTCGCAGTGCTTGCTATAATTTCTTTTGCACTTCCGTTCTTGTTATATTTTGGTTTGAAAGACAGTATCTGGGAGATGAAATATCAATATATTCTTTTCTCTTTTTTCTTATGCACCTTAGGAGTTCTATTTATTTACGGAATAGCAAAAACAGAAATGAAATTGCTCTTTTCGCTTCAGATCTTGATGATCGTGGGCATACTAACATTTGGCTTTCCCCTTTTAAAATTAATAGATCCCGAAAGAAATTCGCCAAATGTAGTAGAGCTCAAAGAATATGTTGAAGAACATAATTTGAAACTGTATGACGTTAGCGGAGTATTTCCTGAATTGATCTTTGCTTATGGAGAACCAATCCCTTTATTATTAAATGAAAAAGGAGATGAACTGCCAAAAGAAAAGGCTTTTGGAATTTTAGCGAACGAAGAATCCAGTCAAGATTGGAAATCTAGATTTAAAGAATACCACTTAAAATTTGTAGATACGCTGAATTTGAATCCTTCTATCTCCAAAGGAAAAAACGCTCGACTAATGCGTAATTTATATATAGCTACTAAAAAGTAAGCTTAAAATAGCCCATCAAATATTGATGTAATCTATAAAATAGATAACCTAAAATTGCTCCGATCAAACTTCCAGTAAGAACATCTAGCGGATAATGAACCCCAACATAAATTCGGCTGTAGGTTACAAAAACTACCCAGATCATTAAAAGATAGATCAAGTTCTTATAATATCTCTTCAATATTAAGCTGATAAAAACAGCTAATCCCATAGAACTTGAAGCATGCGCAGAGAAATAGCCAAATCTACCGCAACGCACTGCAACAAATCTAGCATACTCCATCACACCTTCTTGCCCACAGGGTCTGGGACGCTGAAATCCGTGCTTAAATACATTGGCTAGCTGATCTGTTGAAACAATCAGCAAAGTGACCATAACAACGCTTAAAAGAGTTCCTTTAAGTCCGAAGTTCTTATAGATAAAATAAAGTAAAATAGCATAGAGCGGAATGGAAGTCCATTTATCTGTAATCAATAACCAGAAGGGATCCCAAGTGGAATTTCCTAGATTATTTAAATACAGAAATAATTCTTGATCTAATGCTATAATTTTTTCTAACATAAAGCTTAATCATCGTATCGAGAAACCTCACGATCGTAGAACTCGTTGGCTTGCGTGATCAAGTCTTCCGCTTCTGTAGCTAATTCTTTTTCATCACTCTGATCAAAATCTTCTAACCATTCCACCTCGTCATCTTGAAGATTGATGATAAATCGAGGGTATTCTGTATGAACAACGAAAATAGCATCGGGAAAATCTGTATTATCTCCTAAAAGGAATTTTGGAAAATCCATAGTATATATTTTAAATAGTTTATTCTTAATTTATTATTGAATCAAAACCGAATCTTCGACTTTTGATACTTCATTTTCATTCTCTTTTAAAACCTCTTTTTTGCTCAAATAATTAAATCTGAAATACAACATTACCGCAGAAGCTGTGAGTCCTACAAAGAGTCCTAGCCAAATTCCCATACTTCCCATGATCTCTTTTTGACCAAAATAAAAGGAAACCGGAAAACCAATCACCCAATATGCAATAAAACAAATAAGTGTAGGAATCTTTACATCCTGAAGTCCTCTTAGAGCTCCCAAAATTACAACTTGTAATCCATCACTTAGTTGAAATAAAGCAGCTATAATAAGTAATTGCGATGCAAGCATGATCACTTCAGCATTGCTAATATACAAAGTTGGCAACCAATTTTTTAATAAGATGAAGCCTAAGGCAAAAACAGCTTCTATTAAAAATACGAGCAAGAATGTAGAAAATGCAATTCTTCTTAAGTCTTTATATCTTTTTAATCCTTTTTGATTTCCAACACGAATGGTGGCAGTTACCCCCAATCCAACAGCGATCATATAGGTCATAGATGCCAGATTCAAAGCGATTTGATTTGCTGCCTGCGGATTAGTTCCCAGAGTTCCGGCAAGGAAAATGGTTCCGGCAAAAATGGCAACTTCAAAAAACATTTGTAAGGCAGAAGGAAAACCAAGGGCGATCATTCTTTTAAAAATGCTTGTTTTAATAAGTTCCTTTCTACTCCAAACAAAGTATTGCTTGAACTTCTTCTTTCTTCTTAAAATTTCCCAAATAAACCATAACATAAAGAACCTTGAAATTAAAGTTCCAATAGCTGCTCCTTCCAAACCAAGTTTTGGGAAGATCCAAATTCCATAAATTAAAAAAAAGTTGAAGATCACGTTTACCACATTGGCTAGAATGGTGGCGTACATGCTATATTTTGTTTGAGATAATCCATCGGCAAACTGCTTATAAGCTTGAAAGATCATAAGCGGGATCATAGAAAAAGCTACAATATTGAGATAAGGAATAGCCAGTTCTACTACTTCCTGAGGCTGATCTAGATAATATAAAATAGGTCTGGCAAGTAATAACAACAGAAACAAAACTACTCCATTCACGGTACACAAGATGATTCCATGATGAAAGTACCTTTTTCCTAATTCTATATCTGAAGCCCCGTCGGCTTCAGCAATTAAAGGAGTTATAGCAAAAGAAAATCCTATTCCAAGAGAAAGGGCGATAAAAATAAGACTATTACCTAAAGATACTGCAGCTAAAGGTACGGCACCTAATCTACCAATCATTAAATTATCTACCAAGCCAACGAGAACATGTCCTAATTGCCCCATCATAATGGGAAATGCAATGGTCAAACTGGTTCTAAATTCTCTGGTATAAGCCGTTAATCGCAAATCTTAATTTTTAAGCCGCAAAGATAGATTGTTTTGGCTGAGAACCTTAATTTATATGATATTTTCTAAGTTGTATATGCTCTTTAGAAGAGCAAATTTTCTACTTCAAATTTCCAGAAGAAAATCCGTATTTATCTACAAGATATATCATAGATGCCATAGTAGCTGCTCCTAATTCTAACTCACGTTTATCAACTTGATCAAAAGTATCATTTGCAGAATGGTGATGATCAAAATAACGCTGAGAATCCGGGCTTAATCCGGCAAGAACGATCTTGTCATTTTTTAGAGGACCAATATCAGCTCCGCTACCACCTAATATAAAATGTTGAACTAAATAAGGTTCAAATAAAGTAGACCAACTTTTAATTTTTTCAAACTGAGCTTCATTAGCTTCAATAGAAAAACCTCTTGGAGTGAACGCACCTTCATCACTTTCTAAAGCAAAAATATGATTCTCATTTTTCTGTTTTGCGATTTCAGCATATTTCGTGCCACCACGAAGTCCGTTTTCTTCATTCATAAAAAGCACCACTCTTATGCTTCTTTTCGGCTTTATTTTCAACTCCTTGAAGATTCTCAACACTTCCATAGATTGAACTACACCTGCACCATCATCATGAGAACCATCTCCAATATCCCAAGAATCTAAGTGTCCACCTACTACAATATATTCATCTGGGAATTCTGAACCGGTAATTTCGCCTATAACATTATACGACTGCACATCTTCTAATTGTTCACTATTCACTTTAAAATACACTTCTGCATCTTTATCTATTTTCAATAAACCACTTAAATATTCAGCATCATTAGTACTAAGAGCCGCAGCAGCTATCTTTTTAGAGGCCGGAAGATCTCCGTAGCTCATGGATCCTGTATGTGGAAAATCGTCCAACCTAAGATTTAGAGATCTTATAATAACCCCAACAGCTCCATATTTTGCAGCTTCCATAGCACCGGCATAACGCTGATCTACAGCTCCGCTATATGCTTCAAAAGTATTGATCAAGTCTGCACGCATTGGCCTGTTAAAGAATACTATTTTACCCATAATTCCAGCTTCTCCATATCTCGCAAGATCTTCAATGCCTTGCACTTCGATCACCTGAGCTTTAGTTCCACCCTCTGGGGTTGAAACAGAACCACCTAAAGCGGTTATTTTTAAATCTCGGGTTACACCTGGTGCAGTTTCTACATAGGCATATTCTTTACCACCACGCACCCATTTAGGCACCATAACCGGTTGTAACCAAACCTTGTCAAGCCCTAAAGAGTCTAATTGTTTTTTAGTGTATTCAACAGCTTTCTGTGCATTTAAAGAACCAGAAAGTCTTCCTCCAATTTCATTAGATAAATGATCTAACCATTTATAAGAATGACCTTGAAGTAGGCTATAATCATATATTTTTCGAATAGTTAAGGAGTCATCTACTTGTTTAGAAGATTGTGCTTGTATATTTATAACGGAAAGAATTAATGCTAATCCTATTATAGATCTTTTCATAAAATGGGTAATTGTTTGGAGTTGCTAATTAACAAAATCTAATGCATAGAATCAATAACCAAGCCTATGCATCTGGCTTTTGAAGTAGCTTTTTATATTCATCTAAATTCTTTAAGATCTTTGGATCTAGTTCTGGTTCTTTTACGTCTTTATATTTAGATAATTTTTCCCACAAGACCTTTGCTACTAAATATCTGGCGGTATCCTTATCGTCTGAAGGAATGACGTACCAAGGAGCATTCTGGGTTGATGTCTCTTGAATAGCATCTTGATAACATTTCATATAAGAACCCCAGAGTTCTCTTTCTTTAAGGTCTCCCGGAGAAAATTTCCAGTTCTTCTCACTTAAATTTAATCTTCTAAGCAAGCGCTGTCTTTGTTCCTCTTTAGATATATTCAAAAAGAATTTAAAAATAATGGTGCCGTTCTTAGTTAAATTATCTTCAAAATTTCTGATCTGTTCAAATCTAGAATTCCAGAAATCTTCATCAACATCATCTAAATTATTAACCTTAGGAAGGTTTTCATTCAGCAGATATTCCGGATGAACTCTTGTTACCAATACATTCTCATAATGAGTTCTATTAAAAATCCCAAATTTACCACGAGGCGGTAAAGCGATATAATGTCTCCATAAAAAATCATGTTGTAATTCTAATCTTGTTGGCACTTTAAAACTATGTACAACCACACCTCGGGAGTTAAATTGATTAAAAACTTCACGAATCAAACTATCCTTTCCGGCTGTATCCATTCCTTGTAAACAAATAAGCACCGCATATTTATTATGTGCATACAACACGTCCTGCCATTCCCCTAGCTTCTTGCTTAGTTCTTTTAACTCATCTTCTATTTTATCTTCATTTGCATCTAAAGAAAATTTAGTAGTAACATTTTCCAATTTAAAATCTGAAGTGGCTCTAAATTGCTCTATATTGATATCTTTCATAAACAAGTGTTGATAGCTAAAGATACGAATCTTTAAAAGATGATTTTTTTTTATCTTCGCAACCTAAATAAAGTTGATTTGGATAAGGAAGAAATTATAGATAAAGTTGCTCTTTTACTAAAGGAGATCCCAACTTCGATGGATATTGTAAAAAATGATTCTAAAAGAGATAAGCGTTTTCATTATTTAGCAACCCACATGGTGGAGAAAGCTATTGAAAAAGATGCTTTAATCATTTCTAAAAACGAAAAGGGTATTGCTATTTTATTTAAGACTAGCAAAACCGATGAGAATTTCTGGAAGGAATTACCAAGTCAGCTTGGATTACTTAAAAATGTTACCGGTTTTAGAAAAGCCATGAAGATCTTACAGTCGCAAAACTATATAAAAGCACAACGTCCACAAGAAGGTGAGTATTTATACTGTTGGTTCTGGGGGATCTTATCTGATGCTCGTGGTGCAGATACTCAAACTGGGAAAGAAATGAAAGACGAATTCTATCGTCGTGCTGAAGAATATAAAATTCCTCTTTATGCGGAAACAAGGATGCGCCAGAATTCACTGGTATATCAAAGATTTGGATTTGAACTTTTTAACGAGTGGCAACATCCAAGCGGAGATACTATGTACTTTTTAAGATACATTCCAAAATCTTTAAAAGAAGCAAAATAAAAAAAGCCTGCTAAATTAAATTAGCAGGCTTTTTACTTTTATAATATGATTTTGAGTTATAATTTACTAGCAAAAAGTTTGACGTCTTCTTCGGTTACCTCTTTACCCCCAAGGATAATTAGACGCTCCACCACATTTCTTAACTCACGAATATTCCCAGTATAATCATATTGCTTTAACAGATCTATAGCAGCTTCTGTAAACTCTTTTTTATTACTACCATGTTCTTCTGCAATCTTATTAGAAAAGAATTCTACCAATAAAGGTATATCATCTCTTCTCTCATTTAATGGTGGAACTTTCACTAAGATCACGGCAAGTCTATGATAAAGATCTTCTCTAAATCTTTTCTCTTCGATCTCCCTCTTAAGATCTTTATTGGTTGCAGCAACCACGCGAACATTAACTTTTATATCTTTATCGCTTCCCACTCTGGAGATCTTGTTTTCCTGCAGTGCTCTTAAAACTTTAGCCTGCGCAGAAAGGCTCATATCTCCAATTTCATCTAGAAATATTGTTCCCCCATTAGCGGCTTCAAACTTTCCTGCGCGATCTTTATTTGCTGAAGTAAATGCTCCTTTAACATGCCCAAATAATTCACTTTCTATCAATTCAGATGGTATCGCAGCACAGTTAACTTCCACCATTGGACCGCCAGAGCGATCGCTTTTTTGGTGCAACCAATGAGCTACTAATTCTTTTCCCGTACCGTTAGGACCGGTAATTAGAACTCTAGCATCTGTAGGCGCCACTTTCTCGATGATCTCTTTGATCTTAGAAATTGAAGGAGACTCGCCTATCATTTGATAGTTCTTACCCACCTTTTTCTTAAGTCTTGAGTTTTCTACAACTAGCTCTTTACGATCTAACGCGTTTCTAACCGTATTAAGAAGTCTGTTAAGATCTGGTGGTTTAGATATATAATCAAAAGCACCAAGTTTCATGGTATTTACAGCAGTATCGAGATCGCCATGACCGGAAATCATTACCACAGGAACTTCTGGTTTTATTTTTTTAATGGCTTCCAAAACTTCGATACCATCCATCTTTGGCATTTTAATATCGCATAGAACCAGATCATAATCTCCATCTTTGACCTTCTCTGTTCCTACAAGACCATCTTCGGCTTCATCTACTTCATAAGTGCTGTTCTCTTCTGAAAGAATCTTTATCAACACTCTGCGAATTGCAGCTTCATCTTCTATTACTAAAATTTTTGCCATTTCAATATTTTATAAATACAGCTTATAGCCGAATTCTGATTTATTATTCTGCCTAAATTTAGTCGACTAAATTCAGAAAAGTTAATCTATACCTCAATTTTATAGAGATTTTAATATTTAAGCCATTTATATAGCTCTTTGTAGGTAGGCTTTTTACCATACATCAAAATTCCTACTCTATATATCTTTGCTGCCAGCCATAATACCCCGACATTAGTTAGGATTAAAATGGCAATAGATATAGCCAGCTCATACCAAGGCACTCCAAAAGGAATTCTCATAAGCATAACAATAGGTGATGTTAGCGGAATCATAGAAAAAATGGTAGATACCGTTCCATGCGGATTTTCTATTACAGAAAAGAATCCTACATAAATCCCTAACATTAATGGAAGGATAATAGGAAACATGAATTGTTGAGTATCTGTCTCAGAATCTACCGCTGCACCAATGGCTGCGTAAATGGCACTGTATAAAAAGTATCCTCCTAAAAAGTAAATCACAAAGAATATTACCAGCGTTAAGATTGGCAAATTACTTACATCTAAAAGTAATTGTTGCATTTCTGAATTTGACATCTGGTCTATCCCAGCTTGAGCTTGTGAAGGAGCTGCTGTTAGATCCATTCCGGTAAAATAAGATGCCGAAACTAATAAGATCCCCCCCAATACTACCCAAATTGCGAATTGCGTAATACCAGCTAAAGAGGTACCCAGAATCTTCCCTAACATTAATTGAATCGGTTTTACAGAAGAAACAATGATCTCAATAATTCTATTGGTCTTTTCTTCTATAACGCTACGCATTACCATATTCCCATAAATTATGATAAACATCATTAGCAAATAACCGGCAGCACCTCCAAAGAACATCTTGATATAATTAGACATTTTAGAAGTTCGCTTTCCAGCAAAGTTCTGAATTTGTATATCTACTTTGGTTTCTGAAGATTCAATTTTAGATAAATCTACACCATTGGAAACTAGCTCTCTATTGGTTAATTTTTCAGTTATAGTGCGTTCTATATGCTGAAGGTTGCTAAGCGAAGGTGATTCTTTAGAAAAGAACTTAATAGACTTTGCCAACTCTCTATTATTTTCCAAATTCGGAATATATAGCAGTCCATAATATTCATTTTCAGATGAACTCTGTTTAGCTTCTTCCAAAGACATATCAGTAAGATCTACGAATTTAAAATCATCACTATCTTCAAAATCATGAGCGAACAAACCGCTATCATCTTTAATAGCCATGGTATGCGTTTCATTATTATTCAGCATGCTTAAATAAGCTACTAAAAATATCATTCCCACAAGAATTAGTGGGCTTAGAAACGTCATAACTATAAAGGTCTTATTTCTAACTCTGGCCAGATATTCTCTTTCCAGGATAAGTTTTAAATTATGCATTTGTAGTCACAGTTTTAATAAAAATATCGTTTACAGAAGGTATTACCTCCACAAAATGGTTTACAGTTCCTCGAGAGATCAGGTAGTGGAGTAGATCATTAGCAGATTCTTCAGGCTTCAACTGAATACTCAATTTTAGATCGTTTGTTATGCTTTTAAAATGCGCTTTTCCTACTTTAAAGTTTTGATTGAGTTCCTGAAGTAAAACAGCTTCCTCTCTTGGATGTATCCCAACTTCAAAAGTGTTAGACTTATAAGCTCTTTTAATATCATCTACTTTTCCATCTAACAGTTTATTCGATTTATGGATAAGCGCCATAAAATCGCAAAGTTCTTCTACACTTTCCATTCTATGGGTAGAGAACAAGATAGTAGCCCCATCATCTCGCAGCTTAAGGATCTCATTTTTAATAAGATCTGCATTTACCGGATCAAATCCACTAAAAGGTTCATCAAAAATAATTAATTTAGGTTGATGTAATACAGTTATTACAAACTGGACTTTTTGAGCCATCCCCTTAGATAATTCCTGTATTTTTTTATCCCACCAATGGGTAATATCTAGTCTTTTAAACCAATATTCTAAGCGTTCTTTAGCTTGAGCTTTGGTTAATCCTTTTAATCTAGCTAGGTATAATGCCTGTTCCCCCACTTTCATAGATTTATACAAACCTCTTTCTTCGGGCAGATATCCAATTAAGCTGATATCTGACGGATGCAGCGGTCTTCCATCCAGATAAACCGTACCGCTATCCGGCATGGTGATCTGATTGATTATTCTAATTAGTGTAGTTTTACCGGCACCGTTAGGGCCTAATAAACCAAAAATACTTTGTCTGGGAATGGTGATTGAAACGTCATTTAGTGCAGTAAATTCTCCGAACTGTTTGGATATATTTTCTGCAACCAGGAGATTGTCCATAAATAAAATAGTTATATCGTAAAGATATTGAAATGAGGATAAACCTTAGATCTTTTCAATACTTTTTTAAGTTGAAATTTAAGAAGAAAACTGGATACTTCTTTAAATGAAAAACCCATCCTTAAATAAAATTCAAGGATGGGAAAAAAAATTGCTATGAAAAAGAAAAATTATCACTAAAGTTTTTAGTGATAGTCAAATATATAAAAATTATCTCAAATCGATTCTTTTAAGAAAACATATCTTTTACTTTTTCAAAAAATGACTTATCACTTTTTTCTGGATTCGGTTGGAAATTATCATCCCCAGCCATCTTCTCAAAAAATTCGCGTTGTTCTTTATTTAGAGTTTTTGGGGTCCATACATTTACATGAACAAGTAAATCTCCTTTTCCGTATCCATTAAGATTAGAAATACCTTTTCCTCTCAATCTTAAGATCTTTCCAGATTGTACACCTTCATCAACTTTAATTCTAACCTTTCCAGTAACCGTGTCAATCTCTCTGGAAGCACCTAAAGCTGCTTCAGAATAACTAATGTAAAGATCGTAATGAAGATTATCACCTTCTCTTTGCAGAGAGGCATGTGGTTTTTCTTCTATTGCTACTAGTAGATCTCCCGGTACTCCATTCCCCGGAGCATCGTTACCTTTACTTGTAACCTTTAATTGCATACCATCTTCAACCCCTGCTGGGATCTTGATAGATACAGTTTCTTCCTGAACTTTTAAACCTTGTGCATCTGCATCATCAGGTTTTTTGTCTATAATTTGTCCTGCTCCACCACAAACTGTACATGGAGACGCGGTTTGCATTCTACCTAATATTGTATTGGTAATTCTTGTTACCTGCCCAGAACCATTACAAGTGGTACAAGTTTTATAAGTAGTACCTGGCGCTTGAATTTTTCGCTTAACCTTAATTTTCTTTTCTGTACCGTTGGCTATTTCTTCCAGAGTTAAGCTCACTCTAATTCTAAGGTTGCTCCCTTTAACTCTTCTTTGGCCACCGCCGCCAAAGCCGCCACCAAATCCAGAAAATCCGCCGCCACCACCGAAGCCGCCGCCAAAGATGTCTCCAAACTGACTGAAGATGTCATCCATGTTCATGCCGCCTCCGCCAAAGCCACCTCCACCATCAAAGGCTTGGTGTCCAAAACGATCGTATTTGGCTCTCTTATCTTCATTACCTAATATCTCATATGCTTCTGCAGCCTTCTTAAACATATCTTCAGCATTAGAATCTCCCGGATTTTTATCTGGGTGAAATTCTATCGCTTTTTTACGATATGCTTTTTTAATTTCGGCAGCAGTTGCTCCTTTGCTTATTCCTAATACTTCGTAATAATCCTGTTTCATCTTCTAGTTTTGTGAATTTTTAAAGTGACTTGATTGGGAGTCTTATTTCCCTGTCACTACTTTTGGATAGCGTATAATCCTATCTCCAAGTTTGTATCCGCGTTCAACTACATCAATTATTTTGCCTTTTAGCTTATCTGATGGCGCAGGTACTTGAGTAATAGCCTCATGTATCTCTGCATCAAAAGCCTCACCGTTTTTCACTTCCATCGCTTCCAAACCTTTATTCTTTAAAGTTTCAGAGAATTTATTATAAATTAATTCTACTCCTTTTAAAAGATTTTTATCCTTGGCTTTCTTGATCTCGTTCATCGCTCTGTCAAAATCATCAAGAACCGGTAACATAGCTGTCATCACTTCTTGGTTTGCAGTCTTAAACAACTCTAATCGCTCTTTAGAAGTTCTTCTTTTATAATTTTCAAATTCGGCAAACAGCCTTAAAAATTTATCTTTTTCTTTTTCAAGGTCGGCTTTCAAAGTATCATTTTCAGAAACTTCAGACTCATCTTGGTTGTTTTCAACCTCTTCTATCGCTTCATCCATAAGCTCTTCTATTTGATCTTTCACCATTTCATCGTTAGTATTGATGTCCTTATTATTCTCGTCTTTATAGTTTTCTTCGTTCGTGCTCATTAGTAAACAATATTTGTTTTGCTCTTTAAAGTCAAAATTACTGCCAATTCTCAAATATTGTCAAAATGTCACCAAAAATATTTAATATAGATTTAAGATTTTAGCGCTTTAAGAATGCCTAGTTTTGCAAATTAATTTTTTAAAGAAATAAGATGAAGAAAACAATTTTAAATCTATTTTTAGTTGGAGGAATTGCTCTAGCAACCGTAGCATGTAAGAATGATGCTAATAGTGCAGAAACTACTGATGCTAAAGAGGTAGCTAATGCTAATGAAACATCTGTAGAATTTGTAGTAGACACAACCAACTCTGTAATTGAGTGGAAAGGAGAAAAACCTGGTGGTTCTCATAACGGAGTAATTAATATCTCTGAGGGTATGTTTACTGCTAATGATAGCATTGTTGAATCTGGATCTTTCGTAGTGAATATGAAATCTATCGAGGTTAAGGATTTAGAAGGTGACGATAAGGCAAACTTAGAAAATCACTTAAAAGGAACTGTTGAAGGGAAAGAAGGAGATTTCTTTAACGTGAACAAATTCCCAAAAGCAACTTTTGAAATTACTGGTGTAGACCAAGTTGAAGGAAATACAATGTTACATGGTAATCTTACCATGAAAGGTGAAACTAAAAATGTTGAATTTCCTGTGAATATTGACATTGACGGTGACGAACTAGAATTAACAAGTAAATCTTTTACTATAGATCGTACCAAATGGAGAATTAACTTTATGTCTAAATCTGTAATGGATAACTTAGGAGATAAATTTATTAGCGATAATATTACACTTACAGTAAAAGTTAAAGCTAACAAAGCATAATTATACAAGACAAATTTCATAATAAACCAGGCTTAATCGGCCTGGTTTTTTTATTACAATATGTTTTCTAAAGCTTTTGTAAGATTTTTAAATTGAAACTCGTATCCGTCTTTCATAATTTTATCTGAACTGACTAATTGACTGGAGAGTACTACTGCAGACATTTCTCCTAATGCCGCTTTGAGAGCTAATGCAGGAACATTAGGCAGCCATATAGATTTACCCATAACTTTCGCTATTCCGTTGATGAGCTCTTTATTGGTAACAGGGCTAGGCGCTACCGCATTATACACTCCAGCTAATTTATTTTGAAGCACGAATACAAAAATTGAAGCCAAATCTTCTAAATGTATCCAAGATTGCCATTGTTTCCCACTCCCAAAAGCAGTTCCTACGTTTAATGCAATAGGATCTTTCATTTTAGGTAAGGCTCCTCCATCTTCAGCTAATACCAATCCAATTCTTATTTTAGAAACCTCCATTCCTAGATCTTTAAATTGATTGGCGGCTTCTTCCCATTTTACTACAACTTCTCCTAAAAAAGAATCGTCTACCCCCTGGTCTTCTTCTGTGTATAATTTCTGAAGAGAACTTGGATAAATACCTATAGCACTGGCCGAAATAAAATGCGGAATTTTAAAAGTGGAATTTTGTAAAGTCTTATAAAGTAAAGCTGCTGTATCTACCCTACTGGATATTATTTCTTCCTTATAACTATCTGTCCACCGCTCTGCAATACTTGCACCGGCCAGATGTATAATAGCATCTACTTCTTTAAAACATGCTTCATCTATTTCTTGAGAATCTGGATTCCAATAGAATCCTTTATAATCTAATTTGCTTTCAATCTTGTCCTTACTAGTTGTTAGATAATTAACAGAAATACCTGCCTGATGGCATTTTTTGGTAATCTCTACTCCAATAAGACCAGTTGCTCCTGTAATTAAAACCTTCATCTTTTTTTATTGACAAGGTATTAAACTGTAACGGCAAACAATAAGCTTTTATAACAGGTTTAACAGGCGTTAGATTTTAGTAGCTCTTAACATTTCACGTTTACCGGGAGGACCTTGTAATCTCTCTACTTTAAAGCCTACTTCTAACATAGCTCTTCTTACAGATCCTTTTGCAGCATAAGTAACCAATACACCATTATTTTTAGTTGCTGCATACATTTTCTCGAAGATTTCTACTGTCCATAGGTCAGGTTGAACTCTGGCTCCAAAAGCATCAAAATAAATAAGATCGAAGGCATCTATATCTGAAATTTCATGAAAGAATTTCTGCTGCTTCTTTAAAATAAAATTATCAGTAATTTCATGGAAATCTTCCCAAGCGGTTTCATGCATCTTTTCAAAAATAGCTACAGAATTCTCTGCTTTTATCTCTTCAGCAAAGTTAAGCTGAGTAACTTCTTCTACTTCAACAGGATATGCTTCTACCCCAGTGTAGTGAATCTTTCTTTCCTTATTTTGCATTGCAGCCCAGGTAACCAAGGCATTTAATCCGGTACCAAATCCAATTTCAAGAATAGAGATCTCATCAAGGTCTTTCCTTTCTAATACTTCCTTAAGCCCCATTTCTATAAAAACATGATTTGCCTCTTGAATTGCGCCATGTTTGGAATGATATTGTTCATTCCATTCCGGCATATGAATGGTAGTAGAACCATCTCCGGTTTTAATAATTTCTCTTTTCATTTATTTATCTTCTGCAACTAGCACTCCATCAGCAATAAATGAAAGTGTTCTTTTTGGTTGAGTAATAGCTGCAATTTCTTCTTCTGATTTTCCTCCATCTTTCGCATAATGTTGTTGTTCTTCTACAGAAACCTCAGAAACAAATGCTTTACCTTGAACCACTACTTCTTTTTCTTCAATATCTTTTGGCACAAAGAATCCATAATCTTCAAACTTCACCATCACCTTTTCTTCACTATTAGGAAGCGCTAAGCTCATCCAACAACCTTTACTCTTACAAACCTCATCTACTTTAGATGTGAAAACAACTTGAACGGTATCTCCAGGTTTCATAATTTTAAAAGCATCTTCCATCTCTAAAGCTGAGATAGATGCCTCGTCATTCATTTTATTCCCGAAACTTTCATATTTCTGCTCGTCATGAACCGTTATGGCTTCATCTTTTGAAGTAGCATTCTCTTGAGGATTCTTACAAGATGACATTATTAGCAATATAAAAACGGTAAAAAAGCTTAATTTTTTCATAATAATTTTAAATTAATAGCTGTAAATCAATAACCTGTTAAATTTAGTAAAACTTTCAATTTTGATTCTAGTAATATTTCGGTAAATTTGTAATCTAAATTTGACATAATGAAAAACGATGCAACCATCGCCCTTGATATTGTAAAAGCCCCTACCTCCAAAATCAATTCAGTAGACTTCGAGAACCTTAACTTCGGGCACATATTTACAGATCACATGATGATTTGCGATTACAAAAATGGTGCCTGGCAAACTCCTCAAATTAAGCCTTACGGGCCAATTCAATTAGAACCTGCCGCAAAGGTATTCCATTATGGTCAAGCCGTTTTTGAAGGAATGAAAGCTTTCAAAGATGACAAAGATAACATCTGGATGTTTAGACCTGAAGAAAACTTCAACAGAATTAATAAATCTGCCCATAGATTGGCAATTCCAGAATTTCCAAAAGAGTATTTCTTTGCTGCGTTGGAAGAATTGTTGAAAATGGAGAAAGACTGGATCAAAAAAGGATTTGGAAACTCTTTATATATAAGACCATTTGTAATTGCTACAGAACCTGGCGTACTTGCTGCTCCAGGAACAGAATATAAATTTATGATTATTTGTTCTCCTGCTAAATCTTACTATAATGGTGAGGTAAGAGTACAGTTTTCTGAAAGTTTTAGTCGTGCTGCCGATGGTGGTGTTGGATATGCAAAAGCTGCCGGAAATTACGGAGCTCAATTTTATCCAACCAACTTGGCAAAAGCAGAAGGATTCCAACAAATTATCTGGACAGATGCCAATTCTCATGAATTCTTGGAAGAAGCTGGAACAATGAATATTTTCTTCAGAATTAATGATACTTTAGTAACTGCTCCAACCAACGATAGAATTTTGGATGGTATTACCAGAAAGAGTTTGATCCAGATTGCAGAAGAAGAAGGTGTGAAAGTAGAGGTTCGTAGAGTTTCTGTAAAAGAGATTGTAGATGCTGCTAAAGATGGATCTTTAAAAGAGATCTTTGGAACTGGAACTGCTGCAGTAATAAATCCAATTCAAGGATTTGGATATAAAGGTGAGAAATATGAGCTTAAACCTTTAACCGAATCGTATGCTACGCATTTTAAAGAGAAATTGATGAAAATTCAATACAATCTTGCAGAAGACAAATTTGGATGGAGATACCTTGTTAAAGAATAAATTGAATATCCGTAAAGTATCAAAACCGCTATAAGACGTATTTCTCTTCTGACAGCTATCGGAATGAATCCAGTATCTTAGAACATTTTGATTCAAAAAAATAAAACTGAGACCCTGAAATAAATTCAGGGTGACGCTTTAAGAATATCATAAAAACGAATATTTTACATACTACTATAAAAAAGCCCTAATTGGGCTTTTTTTTATTTATCTAATATCTGGCTGATGTTAGGTTTAAAATAATTTGGGCCTTTTAGTACTTTCCCATCTTCTCTATAAATTGGATTTCCATCTGCACCCAGCTTACTCATGTTACTTCTTTGAATCTCATCAAACACTTCTTCAATTTTATGCTGCATCCCGTGTTCTATTATGGTGCCGCATAGAATATAAAGCATGTCTCCCAAGGCATCTGCAACTTCTGTAAGATCGTTATTATTGGCAGCTTCCAAATATTCTTCATTTTCTTCCTTCATCAAATTAAACCGAAGTAAGTTTTTTGCTTCACCTAAATCTGCAATAGGCTTCTCATTACTTCCTAAACCAAATGCATCATGAAATTTACGTACGCTATCTATTCTCTTTTTCATTATTAAAATGAGTTTTAAAAGTTAACTTTGCATAAAAATAGCTAAAAATGTTTAGTACCGGTCAATGGCTTTTTGCTGCAATTTTCTTTGTTTCTTTTGTAGCAGTTATAATTTACAGTTATCGAAAAGATCTTCAACTTCATAAAAAATATTATAAAGGCAGTTTATTTGTGCTGGTAGGATTTCTGGTTTTTATAGGATTGCTTTTTGTGATTAAGAAATTCTTAAACGAATAATAATTTATTTACAGAAAATAAAAAAACCTCATCAAAATTAATTGATGAGGTTTTTTCTATTTACAACTTGCAGCTTTATTCAGCAACAAGTACATCTTGCTCTTTTTTAACTTGTAAGAAATGGTAATTCTTAGAGTAATTAAGCATTTGTGCTTGAAAATCTTCTGGTTGCTCTACTTTAATAGACTTGATCTCTCCATTATCATCCATCTCTGGAACTAATACAGGATTCACAAATCCGCTGTAGGGAGCTGTTTTAAATTGTGCATTTCTATCTAGTACTTCTTTATGAATTGCTTGATCTACTTTTACACCATAATTCTCTACTAAATTCTTTGCAGCTTGAAAATCACCTTCAGATTTAATACGTTGTGCTTCTTTAAGCAACTCACCAAAAAGCTCTCTTAACTTGGCGTAATCATTAATGTTATAATAAGTTTTTCCATCTCTGGTGATCTTTTCTATAACATTATCTGCCTTACCTTTTTCGTAAACCCAAGCACTCACCCACTGGCGATTTCTCATGTGAGCTTCTTCTACATTATCTCCAAGATTTAATCTTCTCAATTGTGTAAGCAACCCATTTCTAATATACCCATCATAAGCAGCCATACCAGTTTTTTTCCAATCATCGGTTAATCCTAATTCTTGAATTTTTGGATCCATTAGGTAGTATAGTCCTACAAGATCTGCTCTACCTTCTTCCATTGTAGAGGCATAATTCTTCAATGTTTCTTTAGTTTCACCAACTCCTGGGTTTAATTGTCCTGAAGCATGTCCAACCACTTCGTGTAAAGCTGTATGTAATTTATCGGCTTGCTTTCCATATTCTTCTTCTAGAGCTATCTCTTCTTCATCATTAGCAAACTCCTTCAATACTCCAGAACTTCCCGCTTTATCATAAGCTTCAATAAGATTTCCTAAAGAAACAGATTTACTTCCGTGTGTTGCTCTTATCCAGTTTGCATTTGGAAGGTTAACTCCAATAGGTGTGCTTGGAGAAGCATCTCCAGACTCACCGGCAACAATTACTGTTTTATAAGTAACTCCAACTACAGAATCTTTTTTATGTTCTGGCATTAAAGGTGAATTGTCTTCAAACCACTGAACGTTCTCTTCTAGAACTTTCATTTTTTTAGACATTTCAAAATCTTTAATTTGAACAATATTCTCATAAGATCCTCTATATCCCAGTGGATCGTTGTAAACTTCAATAAAACTATTGATATAATCAATATTACCCTCTGTTGCTTCTACCCAAGCGATGTTATAATCGTCCCACGTTTGAAGATCTCCGGTTTGATAATATTTAATAAGAAGACCTAACGCATTTGCTTGCTTCTCATTTTCAGCAACGCCTTGAGCTTTTTCTAACCATTTTATAATTTCATCTATAGCAGCGCCATATAGACCTCCACTTTTCCAAACTTTTTCAACTAACTGGCCATTTTCTTTAACCAAAGTTGAATTCAATCCAAAAGAAAGAGGCTTCTTAGCGTTTGGAGAAGATTTCTTTTTATAAAAAGCTTCTGCTTCAGCAGCAGTTACATCTGGTCCGTAGAAATTAATAGCAGAACCTTCCAATAATCCTTTAGTAGGATCTAGGTTTACCTTTTTCATGTCTTTATCATTAAAGATAACTTCATAAGGCTCTCCGGTAAGTTGTGTATTGGTCTCTTTTAAAAGCGTATCAAAATATTCTTTACTGAATTCTGGCTTGATCTTATCATTAGAATAGTGATGGTGGATCCCGTTAGAGAACCAAACTCTTTTTAAGTATGTAACAAAAGAATTCCAATCTTCAGAATTTTTATCGCCTTCATAATCTTTATAGATGTCCTCTAAAGCATTTCTAATTTCTAGATTGTATCTATAGTTTTGATCCCACATGATATCACGTCCGCTAAGACCTGCTTGAGTAAGATAGTAAACAAGTTTTTGCTCCTTCAAGGTAAGATTTTCCCATCCCGGAATCTGATAACGCAATACTTTGATATCGGCAAACTCTTCTACTGTATAATTAAAAGTAGTGTCTACCTTCACATCTGATTCTGCAAGTTGATTATCTTTTGAATCATCTTTACAGGAAAGCAGTAAAATTGATGCCGTAAAAAGCATCAGAAGAAATTTAGGTTTCATATATTTTTGTTTATTTTGCTACAAATGTAATAATTCGCGTCTTGTAATTTAACTATATTAGCATTTTGAACCATTAACCCCCTTAAATAGATGAAAATTATTAAATATTTATTCTTTCTTATTTTAATTGCAATTATTGCAGGGGCTATCTATATTGCTACAAAAGACGGAGATTATCAAGTGGAAGACAGTATAAGCATAGCTGCTCCTACCAGTGTTGTTTATAATGAAGTAAATAATTATCACAATTGGGAAAATTGGGGTCCTTGGATGGATGACACAGATGATCTAATTATAAATTACGGTGCTAATACCAGTGGAGAAGGCGGTTCTTACTCTTGGAAAAGTGAAGAAATGGGTGATGGTAGCATGGTAACCACAAAAGCAATTCCAGACTCCTCTTTAGATCAAGAACTTACTTTTAAATCTCCTTATGGGGAATCTACCAGTCAGGTATACTGGAATTTTGAAGAAGTGGCAGATAGTACTCTTGTTACTTGGGGAATTAAAGGTTCTCAAAGTTTCATGGAAAAATTAACATTCACATTTCAGGATCAATCTTTTACCGAAATGTTGAAACCAATGCTATCTGAAGGCCTGCAGAAACTGAAAAAAGTTACTGAAAATAAAATGAACGCCTATTCTATAAATGTTGATGGAATTACGCAACATGGTGGTGGGTTTTATATGTACACAACTACTGCTTCTAAAGTGAGCCAAGTGAGAGTGAAAATGCCTCAAATGTTTACTGATGTTTCCAGATATATGGAAGATAATAACATTACGCAATCTGGTAATCCATTTGTACTCTATAATCAATGGGATAGACAAAACAATTCTGCCATTTACTCTGTTGGAGTTTTTACTCCAAGTTTAGTTATTACTCCTGCCGAAAGCTCTATCCTTAATGGAATGCTTCCTGTTCAAACTGTAGTTAAAACAACACTTAAAGGTGACTATAAGTATATGCAGAAAGCTTGGGATGAAGCTTATAAATATATTGCAGATAACAATTTGCAGCCTTCAGAAGATCAGGCTGTATTTGAAGTTTATAAGGTGAGTGCAGAACAAACCGAAAATCCATCAAAATGGGTTACTGAAATTTATATCCCTCTTGTTCAACCTGAAGAAGAAGTTCTAAACTAAAATTTATGAAGGCCTTATTAATGGTGTTTTTAGGAGGCGGTTTAGGTAGTGCTTTGAGATATGCAATTTCAAAATATTTAAATCAACTCCCGTTTCATATTCCTTTAGGAACACTAACCGTTAATATTCTGGGAAGTCTTTTATTAGGACTTTTCTTGGGAATGGCCTTAAAAGGCGGGCAGCTTTCTAATAATCTGGTGTTATTTCTGGCTACCGGATTTTGTGGTGGATTTACCACATTCTCTACTTTTGCATTCGAAAATCAGGAATTACTAAAGGCGGGAGATTATTTCCACTTTTCAGTATATACTTTTGGAAGCCTACTAGCTGGATTCACCGCTATTTTTATCGGGCTTTACTTTTCTAAATTAGTGTAATAATTTTTTCTTATCATACCTAACACCTGCAGGAATTGAGGTATTTAAATCATTTTCTGAAGGAGGAATAGGGCAAGAATAATTCTTGCTATAAGCGCAATATGGATTGTAAGCTTTATTAAAATCTATTTCTACCGTTTTTTCTAACGGAAGTTTAAGATCTATATATCTTCCTCCACCGTAAGTGGATTCTCCATTGGTTTTATCTGTAAATGGAAGAAATAAGTAATCTGCATACTCCGGTTTTCTAGACAGATCCTGACTTTGGTAAACATTAAGTTTATATTTCTTTCCTTTTAGCTGAAAATATAATTCGCCATATTTCACATAAATTGGAGTTCTCTCTTTGGTTGTTGGCATGGCAAAAGGAGACTCATATGGAGTTCTTACAAAATCAGCATTTACAACATACGTGGTATCAATATCAAAAAAATCTAGGGTTTTAAAAGCTTCTCTGTCTTCAGTTGATAATGGCGACTCCGATGGATCTTTGTACTCTTCGTTTATGGTATGCTGAAAAGCGAGCGCACTTTCTATTTTCTTAGAATTCTGAGCCAATCCTGAAGCTATGCTTAATCCGGTAATTATTAATACTGATAATTTCAACTTTAAAGACTGCATAGAATATTATTTTAATAGATCACAAAGTAAAAAAATAATATCACTAAAATTTGATTTAATTTTGAAACTCACTTTCCACCAATGATAAAGAAGATTTACCTTTCTTATATTGATTCTTTTAGCGACCTAAGAAAAGAAGTTTGGCTCTTAGCTCTAATTACTTTTATTAATCGTGCAGGGACCATGGTTATTCCATTTTTATCTTTGTATCTCACAAAGAGTAGAGGTTTTTCTCTAGAAGACGTGGGGTGGATTCTCACTTTCTTTGGATTGGGTTCTGTAACCGGATCTTGGCTAGGCGGTAAATTGGTAGACACCATTGGTCATTACAAAACTATGGCTGGAAGTTTAATTATTTCCTCATTTCTGTTTGTACTCTTACAATTTCCCACAACTTTTTGGGGAATTTGCGCTGGCATTTTCATGGTAATGATGGTTGCAGACATGTTTAGACCTGCAGTTTTTGTGGCTATAAGCGCCTATAGTAAACCTCAAAATAGAACTAGATCTGTAACTTTAATAAGATTAGCAATAAACCTAGGCTTTTCTGCAGGACCAGCTCTAGGCGGAATTATAATTGCAACTTCAGGGTATAGTGGTTTATTTTGGGTAGATGGTATAACATGTTTTATAGCGGGACTCTTGTTATTAAAACTGCTTCATCCTAAGAAAGCAATTGAAAATATTAGAGAGGTAAATTTACAACCGATTGCTGTAATGCGTGATAAACCGTATTTGCTATTTATTGCTGCCATGATCATTTTCGGCTTTATATTCATACAATATTTCTCTACCATGCCTTTGTTCTACGCACAAGAATATAAGTTATCTGAATTTGAAATAGGACTACTCTTAGGCATGAATGGTTTTCTAATCTTTTTATTAGAAATGCCTTTGATAAAATTTCTGGAAGGAAAAAGACACTCCAACATTTCTCTGGTAATTTGGGGAACAATTTTGGTTGGACTTAGTTTCCTTTTGGTAAACTTAAGCGGTTTCATTGGTATGTTGGCTGTTGGAATGATCTTTTTAACCATTGGAGAAATGATTGCTTTCCCTTTTTCTAACACCTTCGCCTTACATCGTGCTGAAAAAGGAAAACAAGGCTCCTATATGGCACTTTACAGCATTGCCTTCTCTATTAGTCACATCTTTGGTCATAATTCCGGAATGCAGCTTATAGGTCACTTTGGATTTAAATTTACCTGGTATTCGATGACGCTGTTTGCTATTTTGGCTTGCGTGCTCCTTATATGGCTAAAAAGAATCTTAAAGAAAGAAGCAATTACTTCTCATTCAATTTAAGGTTGTAAAATTTAGACTCTCCTATATACTTCTTAATAAGCTGATTATATTCTGGACTTAATTTAAGATCTAATGTTCCCTGAATATTATAGAGTGCTTCCATATTCTTATATCCGGTCTTTAAAAGATCTTCCAGATAAAGCATTGCTGTTGCATAATCACCATCATTTGCGCTTAATGAAATAACATCAAAATATCCTTTAGGATTTTCCTTATCAAAAATAGTTTCGAGAACAGCTGTATAAATTAGTAAATCTATATTTGCATTGACTTCTTGAAATTGAGCAAAAGACTGCTCAGCCATATTCTGAAGATATCCCTGTAATCTGTATCCCATTTCTTGTTCTGCTATATTACCCGAATTTTTACTCTCCTCAAGATCTTTGACCTGCTGATTCCAGTACCCAAGATTTTCAAAATTTACCTGAGCTAGATCTTCACCAAGATAATAGGAATACTGTGTTTTTTTATAATTTTCTTGAGTTGCAGCCGCATTATATTTTCTTCGTTGCTCTTTAAAGATCTTATTTCTTTTGATTTGTTTTTGCAGATCTTTAATAGTATCCTGCCTATTGTCATCCTCCTCGTACTTATTATCCATAAGTTCTAAAAATTCATACGCCTGATATAACTTTAACTGTCGGCGCATATTTTCTGCTATTTGAATATCATGTTGAAAAAGTTTATTTACATCGATAACAACAGTTGAAACTGTATCTAACTTCATACGTTGAAGTGTAAATTCTCCTATTCCACTATAAATTAAATCGGCTGAAGGATAATCTTGATCCTCATTAAACTTATAAATTCGCGTAGGGTATCCAATTTTAGAAATATAGTTAGTAATATCTGTCAACCTATAATAATCAGGATCTTTAGAATTGATCATTCCAACCAAAGCATAACCACTTCCTTGTTTTAAGAATTTTGTATTTATCCAATAATCTCCAATTGCCAAAACGCCTTTTATATTATTGCTTATAGAAGACAAAGCCATTGCAGCTTCGGCTCCTTCATTTAATCCGGCAGTATAAATAGAATTATCATCTACAGAAAAATAATTTTTCACAGTACCTATTAAACGTTCGCAAACCTGTACATTTTCTAACAGATCTTGATCTTGTCTAATATTATTGGAGGAGGCTATAATATATCCCTGTTCTTCGGCAGTTTGTTTAAATAACTGAGTCACAATTTTCCCCCGCCCTTCAGCATCAAAAACGAAGATCACAGGCCATTCTTTATCTTCAGAATAATAGGTTGGAAGATAAATAGAGAAAGATTCTTTGTGAATAGAATCTGCAATAATTAAATTATCCGTAACCATCCCTTTTTTGAGAATGACTTGTTGTGCCAATACTATCTGGCCAAATAAAAGGAAGAAAATTAAATATGAATATTTCAATAGAAAAGATTTAGAACTCCATAAAGTTAGAATATTAATGGCATAAAAAAAAGACCTCTAAAAATAGAAGTCTTTCTTACTTGGAACTAAATTGTTGTTAGGGATTATTTTTTAACTCTCTGTAATTTCATATTTTCTGTTGTAGGGAAGAACATTTTTGCTAAAACTGATATTACCAATAGATCGGCAAAAATCAAAAACAATACACGCACCGCTGGTATACCAAAAAAGTTCATTCCTGTAAATCCTATTAAACCAGTTATAACGGTTAATGCAAGGAATATTAATGTATAATTTTTCATAACATATTATTTTTATCAAAGATAAGTACAGGGTAGTCGTACAAGTATTAATTAAATTACAATTGAGCAGAATTTAACTAAAATAACTTCATAAGGTAAAAGACTGTTAAATTTGGGCATCTCTAGCCATATGCTCGTTAGTTAAGAATAAAGCACTATCTTTGCGGCCGGTTGCGATCTTCTCCGACAACGCAACATTTACACATAGTCTGCCCAAGATCAATAATATATACGGCGCAGCATTTATAATTCATACATGACATTTAACGATTTACAATTAACTGAACCTTTACAGAAGGCAGTTCAAAAAGTGGGATATACCAACCCTACACCTATACAAGCTCAATCTATACCCGCAATTTTAAAAGGGCGCGATGTACTTGGTTGTGCACAAACCGGAACCGGAAAAACAGCAGCTTTCTCCATTCCAACTATTCAATTATTAAACTCGTCTTCAAAAAACAACGGACGAAAAGTTGAGATTAAAAGTTTGATCTTAACACCAACCCGAGAACTAGCAATTCAAATTGGGGAAAGCCTTTCAGATTATGGGCAATTTAGTAACCTGAAACATTTAGTGATCTTTGGTGGAGTTCCACAAAATTCTCAAGTAAATGCTTTGAGAAATGGAGTTGACATCTTAGTTGCAACCCCGGGAAGACTTTTAGATCTAATGGATCAAGGCTATATATCTCTTTCTAAAATTGAAATTTTCACTTTAGATGAGGCCGACAGAATGTTGGACATGGGATTTGTTCATGATGTAAAAAAAGTGATCAAAAAGATCCCTCAAAAACGTCAAACGCTTTTCTTTTCTGCTACTATGCCAGATTCCATTTTAGATCTTGCACACAGCATTTTAGATAATCCTGTGAAAGTAGAAGTAACGCCTGTCTCTTCTACAGCGGAAATGATTCAGCAAGAAGTTTATTTTATAGATAAGACCAATAAGAAAAATCTTCTTATAGATCTTTTAAAAGAATCTGAAGCGGATAGAATTTTGGTATTTACAAGAACCAAACACGGTGCTAATAAGGTGGTTAAAGATCTTATGAAGGAAAATATTAAAGCGGAAGCCATTCACGGAAATAAAACTCAGAATGCTAGACAAAAAGCTTTAAAGAATTTTAAAGATAAAACTACGAGAGTTCTTGTAGCTACCGATATTGCAGCACGTGGAATTGACATTGATGAACTTGCATTGGTGATTAACTTTGAAATTCCAAATATTGCTGAAACTTATGTGCACAGAATTGGTAGAACAGGTCGTGCCGGAGCAAGTGGGAAAGCCATCTCTTTTTCAGATTATGAAGAAAAAGCATACATTAGAGATATTCAGAAATTAATAGATCAGAAAATTCCGGTAATTGAAGGTCACAATTATCCAATGGAATTTTTTGAAATACCAGAAAAGAAACCTCAAGGAAGAAGACCTTCTAGAAACCAGAATAATTCTTCGTCTTCTAAGCGAACAAGTTCTAATTCTAATAAAAATTCTAACGGTAAGAGATTTGACAGATCGAAAGCTAAATAAAGGCCATTCTGAAAATTATTTTGGAGACTATCGAGATTTTTGGTGGAATCAGGCATTTTTAGACCTGACTGCAAAACGGCTTGAGCTTTCCAATATAAATTCTATGCTAGATGTGGGTTGTGGAAACGGACACTGGACAAGAATCCTTGCTCCTTATCTTGCTGCAAAAGCATCGGTAACCGCTGTGGACAGCGATCCTAAATGGTATTCAGAAAATATAGAACTGAAAGAACATATCTCCAATTTAGATATGTCTTTCAGTTTATTAAAAGGTGATGCTCAAAATCTTCCTTTTGAAGATGAAAGTTTTGAAATGGTAACCTGCCAAACGGTTCTTATACATGTTCCTTATCCGCAAAAAGCTTTAAAAGAAATGATCCGCGTACTAAAACCGGGTGGCATTCTTCTTTGCGTAGAGCCAAATAATATAGTTCAGAGTCTTACTAAAACTTCTCTCACAAAAAACGACTCTATAGATGAAACCTTAGATCATATCAAATATAGATTGATCATAGAAAAAGGGAAGAAAAACATGGGCCATGGAGACAACTCGTTAGGAGATCTCTTACCCGGAATGTTTGCTATGGAAGAGCTTAAAAATATTGAGGTTAGATTGTCTGACAAGGCTATAGCGATGTATCCCCCTTATAACAATGAAGAACAAGTTGCCACTTTAAAACAATGGATGAAAGGAAGTTCTTGGAAATCTAACACCCAAAAAGATATAGACTTTTTCAGTGCCGCAGGAGAAGAATACATGCAGTTCTATTTTGAGTATCAGGATAAATATTCACGTAGAGATGAGCACGTAATGGGCGCTTTACAGAGAGAACAGTATCACGCTGCCGGAGGTTCTATGATGTATTTGGTAAGCGGAATAAAGTAAATACCTTAAAAATTAATTACCTCTGCTTTTTATTGGTCCGTGTTCTATCACGTTAGACAGAATTATATGCGTTTTTGTTTCACCATAAGTTATCAATTTATCTATGAATTCTTCTAAGTGAGTTTGATCATATAAGACCACTTCCATAATAATATTTTCATTACCTGTTATTCTGTAACAGTTGATCACTTCTTTAAATTCTTTCACCTTTTCAAGAAAAGGTTTTAGCCTGCCCATAAAAGCACGAAGTGTGATTACCGCTTTTAGCTGATGCCCGGTTTTATGATAAGAAACCTCAGCTTTATAACCCTTAATCACTCCCATGTCTTCCATTTTTTTTACTCTTTCTGCAACTGCAGGAGAGGTTAAACCAACCTTTCTACCAATCTCTGCAAATGAAAGTCTAGCGTTAGTTTGAAGTGCATCTAATATTAACCAGTTTAATCTATCAATAGGCATATTTAATTTTTTTGTGATCAAAATTACATATTATTAAACTAATAGTGGGTTTTCACTTTAAATATTAAAGCACCGATGCATACATTCTCTGTAATTTTATGAGAGCTAAGAAACAGGAATTTATACATGGAATCCGATTTTACTCAATTAAAAGTTTATCGAAAAGCGCAGGAAATTTTTAAAGTTTCTCGTGCTATCGCCTGTATTATTAGTGATAATAAGAATATTATGGAAATGAGTATTTCCAATAATTACAATCATCACTTTGCAGGAGAAATCGTTTCAGATTCTTTGAGATTAGTGCCTAGCCTAGCTGTTGTTCAGAATACTTCCAATTACAATCTTCGTTTAAAGAGAGCGAACAACATCAGAAAAGCTGCAAGAAGAATGCTAATTAAATGCAGAAAACTGGAATTTAACGGGGTAAAAGAAACAGAATTCTTAAACCTATTGAAATCGGAGATCCAACAGTTCGAAAACTTATTTGCAGATTGGTTAAATAATCTTCATTACAAAAAAGACGAATAGCCTTTTAAAGTAGCATGTCTTCAGTAAAAAAGGCAAGTTTTACTCCCTGAATAAACATATTGGTTCCAATAATGGCTATAATCAATCCCATGATCTTTTCTATTACCACGATCTTATTTGCTCCAATATATCGCACCAAATATTCACTTGAAATAAAGGCAAGATAATTAAGCCATAAAATTAGCGCTAACATAGAAATGATAATTGCCAACTCCATATAACCGGCGTTGGTAGTAAAGTTCATGGCTGTAACTATGGTACCGGGTCCTGCAAGAATAGGAATTGCTAGTGGAGAGATGGATATCCCTTCGTTAAAGTTTATCTCTGTTTGATTATCTATACTCGATTCTTGAGAACGGATCATTTCAAAACCAACGAAAAATATTAATATTCCTCCGGTGATCTTAAAGGCTGGAATTGTCAATCCAAAAAGGTCAAAGATATATTTACCCAGAATTATAAATCCGGTAACTATTATGAAGGCTGTTATTGTAGCCTTTTTTGAAATTTTCTTTTTGGTTGCTCTATCTGCCTGTTTTGTAAGACTGATAAAGATTGGAATATTCCCAGCGGGACTATTAATCGCAAAAAAACCTGTAAATACAGCTATTGCAAATAACCACAGATTTTCCATAGAAGTAGTTTTAACAAGCTGCGAAGTTAAATTAAATTTTAAAAAAAGAAGAAAGAATTTTAAGATTTTGAATATAAAAAAAGGTCTGTTTCAAAATTCTGAAACAGACCTTTTTACGGATTATAATTTACTTAAAATTACATATTTCTCCTGTATTGTCCACCTACCTCAAACATCGCCTGAGTGATCTGTCCAAGAGAACAAACTTTAGTAGCTTCCATAAGAACTTCAAACAAGTTTTCATTTTTAATAGCGGCTTCTCTAATTTTATTTAAAGCCTCTTCTGCATCATCTTCTTTCGCTTTTTGTAAATTTTGAAGTGTGGTAATCTGATATTTCTTTTCTTCTTCTGTAGCTCTAATAACTTCACCCGGAGTTACCGTTGGAGAACCTGTAGAACTTAAGAAGGTATTTACACCAATAATTGGGAATTCACCATTATGCTTCAGAGTTTCATAATACAAGCTTTCCTCCTGTATCTTGCTTCTTTGGTACATAGTTTCCATAGCTCCTAAAACTCCTCCTCTCTCAGTAATTCTATCGAACTCTAAAAGCACTGCTTCTTCCACAAGATCTGTCAATTCTTCAATAATGAAAGCACCTTGAATTGGATTCTCGTTTTTAGTAAGCCCTAATTCCTTATTGATAATTAACTGAATTGCCATTGCTCTTCTTACAGAAGCTTCTGTAGGCGTAGTAATGGCCTCATCATAAGCATTGGTATGTAACGAATTGCAATTATCATAAATTGCATATAAAGCTTGAAGCGTAGTTCTAATGTCATTGAAGTCGAT
>Ga0209309_10000568_pt1 | contig 42882 bp, 32 predicted proteins | sample COGITO_mtgs_1204_2_FD_184807 | JGI IMG/M metagenome (GOLD analysis project Ga0209309, IMG submission 184807) | Pelagic marine microbial communities from North Sea - COGITO_mtgs_120412 (SPAdes) (version 2) | ecosystem: Environmental > Aquatic > Marine > Epipelagic ... | reverse complement strand
GCAGCGATGATGATGAAGAAGAAGAAGAAGCGTAAAACAGATGTGACTTCTCTCTAAATTTACTACTTGAAAATACAACGCGTTCTCTATGATAGAAGCGTAAAATCTCTCTCTCTCTCTCTCTCTGGATGTGTGTGTGTGTTATTATCCACATTCACATCTCAAACTAATACCCAACGCTCACCGCGGCGTTGACGACGATAAAGTCGTCGTTCGCTCGCCCGTCCGCGTCGAAGCCGTCGCCCATGGCTTCTATCGCGATCCCACTCGACGCCACCATCCCTCCTCTCACTAACTCCACGTCCACCGAACCGTACGGAAATACTTTTTTCACCTCATCCACGTCCACTGGATACGCATCGATCGGCGCGGCTACGAGTACGTGTAACTTCATCCCGCCGTACCCGCCCGGTATCAAGTCCGCGATAGCCGGTAACGAGTTGAAACTAATCGCATCTTTACACGCTCGCACCGCGGCTTTCGTGCCGTCTTGTCCGTGTTGATCCGAGCCGACGCCGAGTTCCACGAACAAGGTTTTCGACATTTTGTCGTGCTTTTCCACGTTTTCTGTTCTTTGTTGTTGCGTCGTCTCCGATGATGATGAAGCTTTCGCGCGCAGAAGGAATCGATTCACCATCGCTCTTTTCCCGAACGAAAGACTTTTACCAGAGGAGGAGGAGGAGGACCCGGAAAGGAGTAAAAACGGAGACGTCGCTCGCACGAACATTACTCTCTCTCTACTTCTCTCTCTTTCAAATAAATGGTGCGTGTGATGTGCGCAGCAGAGAAGCGCGCGCAAGTTTGTGAAGAATTCCAATTCCGTTCGGGAAATACCGTTAGAGATACGAATGGATTCCTCATTCGACGCGCGCTTTGCGGGCGAGAGATACATAACAAAGACAAAGATATGAACGCTCCCAGAACACGCGCAACGACCAAAACGACCACCACCACGGCGTGTCAAATGTGCGACATCGCGCTCGAATACGACGCGCTGTCGGCGGAGTTTTTAGCGTCTCGCAAAGTCCAGTGCGGCAGGTGTACGTTCGTCAACGACATCAGAGTCGACGCGGAGGAGAAGACGACGACGAAGACAGCATCGTCGTCATCATCAGAAGGAGTAAAAGGCGACGAAGCATTCGCGAGACGATTACAGAAGGAAGAAGACGCGAGAGGAAGTAATCATCGCGGGAGGAGTTTTGGGTCGTGGATGAAGGATTTGTTTTCAGCGCTTCCTTTGCCTCAGGAGGAGGCGAAGAAACGACCGCCTACATGCGCCAAGTGCGAACGAACGGTGACGGACGTCGGGGTGTTCGATCCCGGCGAGCGAGTGACACAAAACAACGTGTTCTCTCGAACAACAACGACGGTGAGATATTATCAAACCTCGGAGTATTGGAACGAGTTTTTGTGTCGGGAGTGCTTCGAGGGCGAGAGACGCGGATACGTGGTTCGGTGCGACGGGTGTCAAAAGATCGAAAGCGAGCGGTGTAAGCGAGAGTTGGGTGGATTCGTGAGGCTTCCGGAGGAGGAAGAGCAAGGACCAGGGAATGCTGGTGCAGATGGTGGTGGAAGATATTTGTGTTTAGAGTGTTCTGGGTCTGTCGTGGTCGATAACGAGGACGCGTGGATATTGTACGAGGAAATAAAGCAGTTCATGATGAACGAGTTAGATTTAACGATGCCGGAGAGGATGCCGCCGTTGCACGTGGTGACGGAAGAATCAATGCGCTTATCCATGGGGAGAGACCAAAATACAACAGCGCACGTGTACAACGACGACGACGTAAACGACGACGACAGAGCAGGAGGAGGCGTAGATTTTAGCAACACCCGAACTCGAGGTTTATGTCTGTCCACCGAACACACGCTCACTCGCGTCGTGCGTCGCCCGGAATTCTCCTGGCAAGAAGGCCTCACATTCTCTGAGACGCCCATCCACGTCGGCTCTCGGAGCAACGTCACCGCCATCATCGTCGTCAACTGCCTCCCGCGACTCCTCTTCGGCTCCATCCTCGCTCACGAAATGACCCACGCGCACTTCCGCCTCACCCCGGGATACCCTCGAAAAATCAACCGCAAAGTCGAAGAAGGCTTGTGCCAACTCATCGCCTGTCTCTGGACCGAACGCGAAGCGCAAAAGATCGACGGAAACGACGAGGAGGCGAAAAACCAGCTCGCGTTAGCCGGATGCATAGCGCACAACATCCGCAACGAACCGTCGGAAATCTACGGCGACGGCGCCAGAATCGCTCTGCACAGGTACGAAAAACTCGGCAACTGCAGAGACGTGTTCGACTGCGTCAAAAGTACCGGACAGTTCCCCGAGTACGACGCATGATCATCTCTCTCGATAGTTTTAGATCATTAGAATACTCTCTATAAATAAGAGCTTGTTTGTGTCTTTTCCTTTCTTTTTTTGCTTACAAATTCCACATTTTTTATCCACAAAAGAAGTAAAAATGTCCTCTGATACGGCGGAATCGGTCTCTGCGCAAATCGCCTCGCAAGGCGCGCTCGTGAAAGCGTTGAAACTTTCCGGGAAAACAAACGACGACCCGGACGTGTCTTCGGCCGTCTCGCATTTGAAACAGTTAAAAGCAAAGTTAGCCGAGCTCACCGGCGTGGAAGAGATTGTTGGCGGCAGGGAAAAGAAGAAAAAAAAGGACGGAGGAGGGAAAAAACCAGCACCATCGTCGACGAACAAAGAGATGAAGAAAGAGACGAAACTGGGGATGCACGTCGGGATCAACGAAGATTTCGGGGCGTGGTACTCCCAAGTCGTCGTCGAAGCGGAACTGATTGATTATTACGACATCAGCGGGTGTTACATTTTACGTCCGTACGCGTTCACGCAATGGGAGTACATTCAGGAGTTTTTTAACAAGGAGATTAAAAAGTTGGGCGTAGAGAACGCGTACTTTCCGATGTTTGTCTCGCAGTCTCGATTGGAAGCGGAGAAGGATCACATCGAAGATTTTAGCCCAGAAGTCGCGTGGGTGACGAGATCGGGGGATTCAGAGTTGGAGTGTCCAATTGCAGTCAGGCCGACGTCGGAGACGGTGATGTACCCGCACTACGCGAACTGGATCCGGTCGCACAGAGATTTGCCGCTGTTGTTGAATCAGTGGTGCAACGTCGTGAGATGGGAGTTTAAACACCCGACGCCGTTTATCCGGTCGAGAGAGTTTTTATGGCAGGAAGGGCACACGGCGCACGCGACGAAGAAAACGTGCGACGAGGAGGTGAGGACGATTTTAGATTTGTATCGACAAGTGTACGAGGACTTGTTAGCCGTGCCGGTGATTCCGGGGGTAAAGAGCGAGAAGGAGAAGTTTGCCGGAGGTTTGTATACGACCACCGTGGAAGCGTTCGTGCCTTACACTGGAAGAGGGATTCAAGGCGCGACCAGTCATTGTTTGGGACAGAATTTTGCAAAGATGTTTGACATTACCTTTGAGAACGATAAAGGCGGACGATCCATGGTGTGGCAAAACTCGTGGGGGATGACGACGAGAATGTTGGGCGTGTGTTACATGGTGCACGGTGACGACGTCGGGTTGAGGTTACCACCGAGAATTGCGCCGATACAAGTGGTCATCGTGACCATTCCAAACTCAAAGTTGAGCGAAGAGAAGGCGCAGATGTTGAAAGGTATGTTTTTCGTCTCGCGACATAAAAATCGCGATTTTGTTTTTGCGCGTTTGTTTCTCGTACCGACTCTCTTACCTTGTGTTTGCGACTTTATTCGTGTCGTCGACGCTCTTTTCATAAAGAGTCGAAGATTAAAGATTAGAATTACTCCTTTACCAATAGTCCATCGAAGTTATCGTTGGGTTATAATGGCTTGGAGCCGACATTTTTTTTTTCATTTCTTTCTGTTGGTTTTTTTTTCTCTCTCTCACTCACTCACTCACTCGCGCTTTCAAAATCAAACACAGATAATGCTGAAGCGATCGGGAAATCTCTCACGGATAGCGCGAATGTCCGCGTCAAGACGGATACCAGAGACAACTACACGCCGGGATGGAAGTATTCGCACTGGGAGGTTAAAGGCGTTCCGATTCGTCTCGAGTTTGGACCGCGGGATTTGGACAACGAAACGTGCGTTTTAGTTCGCAGAGACACTCGCGAAAAAGAGGTGTGCAAATTAGCCGACGTAAACGCGAGAGTGCCAGAGCTTTTGGTTGAAATTCAACAAAACATGTTCAATCAAGCCAAGGCGATTCGCGACACGTCTACGATTACGGTCACGGAATGGAAAGATTTCGTCCCGGCGTTGGACCAAAAGAAGATGGTGTTGACCCCGTGGTGCGAGACGAAAGAGTCCGAAGAAGAGGTGAAGAAACGCTCGTCGGAAGAAAGCGAAGGCGGGGCGGCGAAGACGTTGTGCATCCCATTCATTCAGCCGCCGTTAAAAGAAGGAACGAAGTGCTTCATCACCGGGAAACCTGCCACGGTCTGGGTGTTGTGGGGAAGATCGTACTAAGGAGAAAGAGGAGAAGGGGAAAATATCTATTTAAATGAATATTGTTATTGTAACCATCTACATTCTCTAAAACTACCAGTCGGTACTATGTTTTCGTCTTACTATCATCTAGAACTAGAACGAGTTTCGACTTCTATTCGCTACGTTTGGTCCCCACTCCTCGTACGCGCTTTTACTAATCTGTTGATTCAAGTTCCACGTCACTTTACCGAGCACCGCGCCTCCAGTCCAGCTCAAGTGCTCCATACTTTTCTCGTGCAAATAGTCCGGCGCGGATGCGACGACGTTCACTTTGGCACTTTCCGGTGCAATCTTTGTTCGAATGTCTTCGCCTAACCGTTCGCGGAGACCTTTGACGGAACTTTCCGTGCCGTGCGCGACGACGCACTCGAACGCGTTTTCTTTCCCGTGAGAAAAGAAATGCCCAGCTTGCGCGTGTCTGAAGGAATTCTCTACCGCCGACTGTATGGCTTCGACAATTTTACTATTCGCGTCGTCGTCCGTATTTGAGGAACAACAATACAACGCGTCGCCGAGCGCAAACGCGTCTTTCGTTTCCACGCTAATCTTATTTCCATCCGGCAACTGATACGACTCCATTCCCTCTCCTCCTCCGTTCTTTCCATCATCATCGGCGTTCCATCTCACCCTCGCTAAGTGTCTATTCACAATCATCCTCTCCCATTTCTCCATCTCCGCGTAAATCTCTTTCCCTTCTCGCACCGTCGTTCCACTCAACGCTTTCTCGCAACACCGCTCGCCCCCGCCTTCGATCCGTCGACACGTGCTCTCCACAATCTTCCCGTCCGAAACCGTCGCGCAATCCACCGTCTCCGCGCCAACGTCCACCGATATCCCGTTCAACCTCCCGACTCCAGCTAACGCGCACACCGCCGCGTTCTCCGCCGCGTACCCGGACACTCGAAACTCCTCGAATAACATTTGACACACGCGTTCTCGTTCTCGTCTCGAGGCTAAAATCGGTTCCACGATAAACACGTTCTTTTTGTTCTTCTCTTCCTCTTCCTCTTCCTCGGGTTTAATCCACCCGAAATTCTCGTAAAAGAGCGCTTCGAACACCGCTCGCAAGGCGTCGAACGATTCCACGCGTCTCCCAAGAATCGCGCTTTCCAAGTTCGACGTTTCTTCGACGACGGTGCAGTCCGAGGAAACTCTCGTCGGTTCTTGCGTTTGATGTTCTCGTTGGTGTTTGCTTACCATCGACGACGAGGAGTACCCGCCGAGAATATGGTTTCGATTGCCGTAATCGATCACGACGATCGGTACCGCGTTGTTGGCTTTCGACAGGTACGCGTCCATTCAGAGAGATGATTTGAGTGATACTGATGTCGCGTTGTTAGTGTTTTGATGAGATGAACTTCTGCCGCACAATTTCCCCGCAAAACACACTGCTTTCGTGTTAAATATGTATTACCAAACCTTAACGACGAAGATGTTTTCTCTCGCGACGACGCGAAGGATGATGCTCGCGCGGAGGAACTACTGTTACGCTTCTTCTTTTCACGCGAGTGCTGCTGGGAAGAGGAAAACGTCGTCCTCGTCGTCGTCTTTCTCGGCGTTAAACGACAACGACGAGAACAACGTCGTCGTTCTCGTCGAGGATGATGATTACGACGACGACGCGAGACGCGAGAGTAGCAGCAGCAGCAGTAGCAGTAATAATACGAATAATAATGGGCACATAGTGCTCGTCGACGGCATGTCCTTCTTATTCCGCGCGTTTTACGGCTTCCAAGCGCGCTCGGACGCGACCAAACTCATAAACAGCAAAGGCGAAGATGTGGGCGTTTTGCACGCGTACGCGCACGCCATGTGCGCTCTGTTGGAATCGAAACCGTCGCATTTCGCGGTGTGTTTTGATAGCAAAGGGAAGACGTTTCGACACGAAATGTTTGTGGATTATAAAGCGAATCGGCCGCCAACTCCCGAGGCGTTGATTGCCTTGATTCCGAAGGTGAGCGAGTTAGTCGAGGCGATGGCCATCGAGACGGTGAAAGTGAGCGGCGTGGAAGCGGACGATATCATCGGGACGTTAGCGACGCGGTCGGTGACGGAGAAAGGGTTTAAGGTGTCCATTGCGAGTCCGGATAAGGATTTTTGTCAGTTGTTGAACGAAAACGTTCGGATGTTGCGGCCGGGCGGCGGAGGGCAGTTTAGCGCGTTCACTTTGAGAGAGTTCGCAAAGACCCACGAAGAGTTGATTCAGCCGGAACAATTCGTAGATTTCTTAGCGTTAGTTGGAGATTCAAGCGATAACGTCCCTGGAGTCGAAGGCGTGGGACCGAAAACGGCGAGAAAATTGTTGAATAAATACGCCAACGTGGACGCGATATTAGAAGCGGCGAAGAACGGCGAGGACGAGTTTGAAAAGATGGGCACGAAGAAAGTGAGAGAGGCGTTGAAATCGGAGAAAGGACAAAAAAGCGCGCAGTTATCGCGAAAGTTGGTGGAAATTCGTACGAAACTGTCCGCACCAGACGTGAATGGTGATTTAGACGCGTTTCGCGTGACGACGCCGGACGATTACGGGCGCAAAGCTATGGACTGCTTCGAAAGGTACGAGTTACCGAGCGCCGCGGATAGATGGAAAGCCATACACAACATCATACTTTAGATTTCTTTTTATATCATCATTATCGCTAAAGCCTACGTACCTACGCTATAGTATTATCATCATCTTTGTGTTTTATTATTCGTCTTCTTTACTACTACTACTACTACTCATATCTTTCGCGGTTGTTCCTACTAACAACGCGAACACGAGAACCACGTTCATCAACGCAAACACATCCAGAAACCAAAATCCGGTGATAGATCCTAACCCTTCAATCGGCGAGGCCGATTCAAACACGTTCGCGAGCGCGTTCGAACCTTCCGTTGGCGGTTGCCAGACGGTTACTCCCGCGATGGATGCATCTTCTAACAACTGTGGCGTTGATGTTGGGGAAACGTTCGCTGCTTTCGATATATTCACACCCCTCCTCTCGAAACTGCTTTTGTTGTTCTTCTTCGTATTATTTATTCTCCTTCTGCTGGAGGTGAAAGGCCCAAACGCATAGGATGGTGGAACACGACAGACGACGGCGTGGTGCATCTCTCGTTTTATTAATTTATGCGTAGTATAGAGAGCGTCTTGTTTCGCCTACTTTGTCGAGTTACACGTGCAGGGGAAATTTCAAAATGAGGAAATGCAGATTGTTGTGTGGTTCTTCTCTCTTACGATACTGAGGTATGGTTGAGATAAGAATCTCAATTTGTTTTTGCTCTCGTTGTTGTTACCAACAGCGAGAAGAGGCCGTGAACGCTTACGCGGAGGTAAACTCTGTTGTTTTGATGATGATAGAAGTAATCATAAAGAGAGAATTGGAAAGGTGAGTAAATTTCGACCCGTTGAAGGAATTTAAAAAAAAACGCACTGGTGACAGCCTTGGTCCCTTCGGAGACGGCGTGCTTGGCCAATTCACCCGGCAAGATCAATCGAACGGACGTTTGGATTTCTCTGGACGTCACGGTCGGCTTCTTGTTGTATCGGGCCAACTTGGCGGCTTCAGTCGCGATCTTTTCGAAGATGTCGTTGATGAAGGAGTTCATGATGCTCATCGCCTTGGAGGAGATGCCGGTGTCCGGGTGCACTTGCTTCAAGACCTTGTAGATGTAGATCTTGTAGGTTTCGACCTTCTTCTTGGAGGACTTCTTGGCGCCGCCTTTGACGGTCTTCTTTGCTGGTTTCTTGCCGGCCATTTTTGTTATGTGTGTGTATGTGAGTGTGTTTACTAATGGCGTCTGTGTTGGAGGGGAATGGTCAGAGGCGTTTGAAAATTTGAATGTCGAGTCCTCGGATTTTTCTACAATTACAAAATCTGTTGAAAAAAAGCAGAATCGAATGGATCGCAGCTTCTTCTACGCGCGATAAATTGGCGCGCAAAATGTCACGCGCGGTTCCAATTGGTGTAATGAATGAACAGTACGCATTGTATACCTTTTAATAGAGCATTGGTCACTCGAGGCGAAGAATACTGGATTTGTCCGAATTTGGCTTCAGAAAGATGCATTTCGAGTGGACACTTTTTCAGTTCCCCCTAAAAAACACAAAAAACTCCACCAACTTCCTCATTAAAACAAACAAACACATAACACAATGTCTGGACGTGGTAAAGGTAAATCCTCCAAAAAAGCTGTCTCGCGATCCGCGAAGGCTGGCCTCCAATTCCCGGTTGGCCGTATCGCTAGGTACGTTTTGTTACATCGTTTACATTTTTTACAGTCGATGATGACGAGAGCGATTTGGATGCGTTGGAAATGCGTCCGTTCCTCGAATACTACGATTTTGAAATTACAAGCGCTGACTTTAAACTCTCTTTCTATCCATAAACAGATACCTCAAGGTTGGCAAATTCGCCACCCGTGTTGGTGCCGGCGCCCCGGTCTACTTGGCCGCGGTCTTGGAATACTTAGCGGCTGAAGTTCTCGAACTCGCCGGGAACGCTTCCAGAGACAACAAAAAGTCCAGAATCGTACCGAGACACATCCAATTGGCCATCAGAAACGACGAGGAATTGTCCAAGTTGTTGGGTACGGTCACGATCGCGTCTGGCGGTGTCTTGCCGAACATCCACTCGGTCTTGTTGCCGAAGAAGTCCAAGAAGTAAACGATTAAAGTTTCTTCTTGAGATGTTGTATAGTAGTACACACGAACAAAAACAAAGGAAATTCTTATTTCCTCCACCACAACTGAAAACGAATAAGATTCCAAAACAACACACACACGATGCTCGTAGTAGTTACGTTATACTTCGCGTTACGATTTTTTTTATAATCAAACAACAAAAACAAAAAGAATGTTCTACTACTGTACGTGAATAAGGTGGTGGTCTTTCTCTCTCAATCTCAACTACTCGTTTTTTTTTCGGCGGATGATGAAGTTTTCTTCGCGTTCAACACCCCGGAACTGTCGATTTCTCTCATCACGTTTTGTCCGACGAAAAACGCCAAGATCAAATCCAAACAACCGGATTCAGATATGGTACCACCGAACAAACTCGCGCCGCAGTTCACGTACATCGGCCCGGGACACACGCCGGCGAGCCCCCAACCGGCGCCGAAGAGCGCTCCCCCGACTAAGAGTTTCGGAGTGATGCCTTTAAACGGTTCCGCGAACGCGCTTTTTTCCGGGTGAAATGTCGGTCGTTCTACACCGTTTTTAATGACATAAAACCCTGGGATCAACACGGCCAATGCCGAAGCCATCAACACCATCAACGACGGATCGAAGCTTCGTTTGGTGAATTCCAAAAACGCCGCCACTTTTGCCGGGTTGACCATCCCGCCGACGCACAAACCGACGCCGAAGAACGCGCCGGTGGCGTATTCGTGCACCGCTCGAATCGCCGCACCGACTTGCCCGCTTCTCGGTATCAATCCTTTCCTTCCAGCCAACGCGATTGTCCCAGAGATGATAGCTCCGGTGACCAAAAACGTCCCGAACAAAGAAAACTCCTCGCTCGTCAACCATCGCACGGAATCCAACGTCCTCGCTCTTTGCGACACGCCCAACGCCCCAGTCGTATCAAACATCAACGCCGTGATCGCCCCAGACGCCATAAAAACGCACGTGTTAATCAAACTCCTCACGGACAATCTCCCAATCCCGGACAACCCGTGTCCACTCGTGCATCCGTTTCCGGCGACGCTTCCCACGCCGACCAACAAACCAGCCGCGGCTCGCCTCGTCGAGCTCGCGACTAAACCAAACCCTCCAACCGGGATTAACTGTTGCGAAAACCCGAGCAAAGGAATCCACTTCGCGCTGGTGAACAACCCCGCTAAAAACGGTAAGTGATTCAAGCGTTCTTCGAACGGGATTTTTTTATGCGTAAACGCGCGAAAGAGTCCACTCGCCCCGACCGCTTTCCCACAATTTAAGTAATGCGCCAAAGAGGAAACGCCGAGGATTAAGCCTCCGGCGATGGCGGCGCCTGGAGTGAACGCAACTGTTTCATGTGTTAAAGTTTGTGTTGTTTGTGCGCACCCGTAGTGCGAGAGCACACGTAAAGAGAGTAAAAGGTGAGCGCACACATATCATCTTTGCAATATTCCATTATATCCATCACGTAATGGAAAAATATCTCATCACGTCATGGAACACAACGACACCGAGTAAGAGAGCGAGAGAAACAAAGAAAGAGAGAGAGAGAGAGAGACGTTTCAAAAAGACTTTAGACGACACTTTTTCGTCGCGTTCGAGTGCAAAGTCAGAGCAGTGGCAGAGAGAGAGTACTCACGGTTTAAAGACATGTGTGATGTGGTTCTTGATGCAACTCTTTTATGAGCAAAAGGAGAGACACTTTTTCTCCACATCACAAGCGAGAGAGAACGAAAAAGACTTCTCTCCTTTTCGAAAAGCGGAGAAAGGCGGAAAGATGGCGAGAGGAGGTATATGTATACACACATCTCGAATATATATAGATTCGTCGGCGTTACAGGTATTATTATTATTATTATTATTATTTATCGTAGGAGTAGGAGTAGTACTGGTAGTATTAAAACAGTCCGTAGCGCAATATGCGTATATGTGTATAGTATTGCGTTCGATCTCGCGTGGTGCGTTTATATTATTTCTTCTTAAGCGGAGCCCTCTAACACGTCTCGGGTGATTCTCGCCAAAGTCTGGCCGACCCAAAATGAAAGCAAGGCCAATCCGCAACCACCGGTGGCGGAAAGAGATTGATTCGTCAACGCGGCGCCGACGTTGACGAATAACGGGCCCGGGCACATGCCGGCTAATCCCCAACCGGTACCGAAGATGGCGCCCCCGACGATGAGTTTGGCGTCGATGTCAGCGGTGATTGGATCCGGGAGCTTGAACGCGTCGCCGAACGTGGAGGTATTGAGTTGATTTTTGATGATGAGGATACCAGGGATTATTGCAGCTAACGCGGCACCCATGACGACACCTAACGACGGGTCCCACGTGCTTTGCGTGAACTGTAAGAAGGTGGACACTTTCGCCGGGTTGACCATTTGGGAGACGACTAAACCGACGCCGAAGAGGACACCGGTGGCACCGTGGACCGCGGATTTGATGATCTGTGCACTTTTCGAGCCAGGCTTGATGAGAATGTTGTTTTTAGCGAGATAACCGATGGTGGCGTACCCGGCAAATGCCGAGGCCAGAATTTTACCGTACAACGCTTTATCCGCTTGCGTCGCCGCGACCGTATTTGCGATGGCGTTCACCGCGGTGGCCGCTTTGCCTTTCCCCGTTGTCGTGACCACGTGTAATAACGCGTTCGTGTTGAACATCGTCGCGGCGAGCGCGCCAAACACCATGAAGGTGCACACGTTCGCCACCGATCGAACCGACAAGCGCCCGATGCCAGACAACCCGTGTCCGCTCGTGCATCCGCCGCCTAACTTTGAGCCAAAACCGACCAATATCATCGCCAAAACTAACCGCGAAGTTCCTTCGATGACTTCATATCCACCCGTCGGGAGTAAATGTGCCAAACCTAAATAGGGTAAAACCAACGGCGTGGCTACGATACCCAGGAATAAGGGCAATTTCGTTTCCCAAGCGTCTATGGAGACTTCTGAAAATGAAAAAGGCGAGACCAGGTGCGAACATCCAATCGCTTCCCCGGTGGATAAATATCTCCCCAACACCGCGGCGGCTAAGATTACACCTCCAGCGGCGGCGTTTTCTGGTTCAAAAGTCGCCACGTAATCCGCTCCGTGGTGCGCGATCGAAATCTTTCTTCGCATTTGCTTTCTTCTTCTTCCTTTTACACTCGATTTTAATGCTGAGCTGGCAGACGATTGCATTGGATTCGAAATCCCAATTCTCCCATTCAACTTTGACGTGAGGTTTTTATCACGACTGGATCTTCTTGCACAAGCAGCAGCATTAGATGCTGAAATTTGTTGGGCGAATAACGATTGCATTTCGAGATATTGTCTCTCTCTTTCTCTCTCTCTCTCTTATAAATATATAAATATACCTTCTTCGCGTATGTTCCGCGCAATAATAATTGAGGAGTTCTTCTGAAGCAAAAATCATCAGATCGATTTTTTGTTTAGGGTTTTTATTTTTATTTTTTTGTTCCAAACGTTTTTTTTTTCTTCCTTCCAAACAAACAAACACATGTCACATTTTGAGAGTGATCAACGCGGGTTTGACGACGCGATAATGCCAAACTTTGGAAGCAAGAAGAAGCGCGCGAAGAAGACGAAGAAGACGAAGGATTTGGAGGACAAACTTTTGGATTTGAATTTAGAAACGACCACCACGGACGAAGAAGAGGAAGAATTGGAGGCGAAGAAGGCGAGGCGAAAGCAGAAAAAGCTTTCCGAGAAGAAGAAGAGAAAGACCCCGAAAGAAGCGGAGGAGAAGACGTCGTACCGGCCGCCGTACGAGTGGTTGGACGACAACGAGGAGGATGGGGACGACGATGCTTCGTTCCTGCCGCGCGTGTGCACGGAAAAAAGCGACTTCGCCTCGTTACAAGGCGAAGAACGCAACGTCGCCTTTGAAGGGTTCGATATCACAACCTTTTACGGATCAGAGAGATGGCAGTTTGAAAGCGACGTATTTGGAGAAGATCGAATACACAGAGGTTCGGAGAAATTCTCCTGCGCCTTAACATGCGGACCGAGGAATGAGACGGTGTATTTTCATTTCAAAAGTAGAGTGAACTTGTTAAAGTTTCAGAAACGACCGCGACGGTTTCTTCCGATGTGCGGCGGCTTCTGTTGCGTCGGCGTGATTTTTTCAAGCGATCCGGATTCGTGTTGTTTCAATCGCTTATTTCGAGGGGATCCATCGAAATTTGCGAGAAAAGATCAGAAAGTGTACATGTTTGCGGACGAAGCGAGCAAACAGTATTTTTTATCGTACGCGCAGGAGTTGTCGAAGGTGTGCGAGGAAGCTTTCGAAAGGAGAGGGTTTCAAGAAAACGCAGAGGTATGCGACGGAGGGTATCACGATGGTCACTATGCTCCGTTTGGAAAGTTCGATGGGTATCCAGAACACTTTAACTAATCAAATTTTGTGCATGCTTTTACTACTACTTTACTACCTACTGCTTTTGCTCATATCGCTATTTGTTAATTTATTGAAACGCCTTCAAGGAAATCTTGCCCGGCTTTCTCTCGTCTACATCATCACCATCATCGCAATCATCGACGACGCCGCTCGAATAGTCCAACAAAGCCTTAAACTGAACTCTCGTAGAAGAAATCATACCAGACACCGCGCCTCGAGCGGCGAGCGGTTGTTCGCGCACCGCGGCGTTCGAGAGTCTAGAGGCATCCAGCGCCATTTTTTTACTGGTAACGTTACTAGTACCCAAAGTCTCAATCGCAATCGCAAACATCGCCGCCAAGATATTCGCGGATAAGTTCTTCGCATCCTTTTCTGCCGCATTTTTAAGGAACTTGAGCGTACTTGACACGAATAAAACATTCAAATCGGCATCAACTCGGTTCATGGATTCCGAATTCTCCCCTTTTGCCGTTTGTCTCGAAAATACAGCAATCGAAGGCGCAAGTTTTCGCAAGACGACGACGTCGTCCTCCGACGCAGAAGATTTGGAGTCAAGATAGACATCCAAAGCCATCAGCGCCACCAAAGCGCTGTTTAAATTTGTCGAAATAGATTCTTCACTCTCCAAGCGCTCCACGAGTATCTCTTCGAACTTTTTTCGATTGACTTTTTCCATTTGCGCGAGTAAGTTTGCCAAGGCGATGAATTTCTTTTCCTTCTTCTCGTATGAAATCGAAGCTTCGACGACGTCGTCTTCGATCAAATCCATGAGCAAGTTTTCATCCGTAAAACCACTGGTCGTCGTTATCGACACTTTATTCGGGGATGCTTTACCGTTGAATGGAACAGCAGCCGATGATGACGAATTCAAAAACTCAATCGCGGCATCTCGAATCTTACGATACGCCTCAGAGGATTTCGTGCAATCGAACGCAGCTTTTCCAAGCTTGTCGTTTAATAAACTTTGCGCCGCAGATTCGGCGAAAGAATGAGCGTTCTCAAACGTTTTCAACCCGCGCAAAGCGGTTTCAACTTGCTCGACATCATTGGTACGGGCGTTGAACATGAAACTCAAAGGTATGCGCGCGGCGTCTACTTCTTTGGCATCCGGAGTCGGATTGAAACGCTCGATCGCGTCGGAACTTTCGTCAGATAAAGTTCTCGTACACGCAGCGAATGGTTCGTCCAAAGAAGCGAGTAAAATAGGTTTCAAATAGTGCTCGCGAAGAGTCGACCATTGCTGTGTATCACTGACTCTCACGGAAGCTTTCACACACGGTAGAAACGCCTCGGCGACATCTTGTACTAAACTTGGACACGCCGTGACGAGCTCTCCGGGTAAAAGTTCAAACTTGTCCATAATCATATTGTCCAGCATTTGTTTCTCGGAGCCTTCACGAAGCTCTACGCTTCGTTTAATGAGTTCGACGTCGTGGGGTAGATACGTCCACGCAGGCACGAACGCCTCGACGACGTCGGAAGGAATGGATGTAGAATCTTCTTCATTGCATATGTATGCCGTCGCTAAACACATGCACGCGGCGATTCGCGCACGCACCATCACAGCTTCGCAACACGCGTTCATTAAGGTTAAATTGTTCAAGGATGATGCTGATGATGACGACGACGACGACGAAGCTTTTGGGTACACCGGCAGCCATTCTTTCGCAAAATCAACGATGCATGCGTGCAATCGTTTCGACACGGAATCGTCCGAGCCGTGCACTTTTGCAGAGAGTGCGTGTGCCGCTAATCTCGCGCCCGCGACACGCACATCGAGCGGTGTATCGGAACTTCGAGAAGCACGAACGGCGGAGAGGATTTGTGCTTGAAATTGTTCGAGCGTTTTGATGGACCTTTTCCTATTTCGCGCACTCGGGATGTTGCGCTGATGGAAGCCATCTCCTCCGTCGTCGTCTGAGTCGTCGTCGTCGATGTGATAAAACGCGTCCGGATCCTCGTCATTTCCCCATAATTTGACAAGAAAAGACATCATTTGTAATCCTCTCGCGCGCAATTTCGAAGCACTTGCCGTGGATAATGAATACGCAATTTGGAAACACCTTTGCCCGTGCGTCGGTAAATATGCGTTTGGAGAATCCGATGCGCGACTTAATTTAACGCTTCTATGCTCCGGAATATTACTTTCTTGAATCCAGAAAGGGATTCTCGAAAGTAGCGAAGCTGCAAATATGCGCGCCGGGAGACGCGGGTGATTATTCGCACGATTTGCATCGATATCGGATTCGTCGATTTCTTCCTCGTCCATCTCTCCCTCCTCGTTTTCTTCGTCTTCATCTTCGTCGTCGTTAAACGCATCTTCGTCGTCTTCCGATTCCTCGTCTTCGGATTCTTCCACGAGTCGTTGGTCGTCGAAGGAAAGCGCCGATAAAGCTTTGAGCGCCCGTTTGGGGTCTCTGATGGATAACTCTCTGGCCAAGACTCGCGCGCAGTTCTTTGCGTCTCGGATGACTCTTCTCGAAGCGCCTTTCGTCACACATTTTACAATGTCTCTCAACAACATCGACCCAAATTTTGACGATGATTTCGTTGACTTGGAGGCGTACTCGAAAGATATCCCTGAATTGTTTTCGTCATCGTCTGGGTATAATAATTTATGAGCGTCTTTCATGGCGAGAAACGAGAGCGTTTCCAGGGCTACTGGCTTCGTCGCGTAATGCCGCAAGGCGTCTCTAAGCGTTACGGCGACAGTCGTCATATCGATAGCGTTCGGGGCAAACATAGCCATGTGTTGAATAAAAACAACTTCAGCGTAAACAACGTCGTCGCTTTCGTTGAAGTTATCTTCAACATCATCGTTTTTCGACGTTGCCGACAGCGTCGGATATTGCTGCCGCAACTCCTGCTGAGAATTCGGATTTCTTTTTCCTCCAACTACTCCTTTACCGTTTCGGTTATCCAACGCTAAGCGGAAATTTTGAAAACGTGAATGGCTTTGCACGTCGCGTATAATTGCAGCAACATTCATCGCTTTTATGAACACTTTATGTTCCGCCGATAAGTCCGGGCCAATGGCAATAGCAGCCGCATTCGCCAGGTGCCCACATTCCGGGACGAAAGAGACGACGTTTTTTAACAGCGCTTCTTGCGCGGGTAACGAATCTAACATATGCATAGACAGATCAACCGCACGATCCGAATCTCTCGCAAATCTACTACCACAAACTTCTGCGATGTTTGCTAATGCCCGAATTGCAAACGCGTGCGTAGATCCGTGCGTAGGATCTATGTTGAGAGAAATTTTTGAGAGCGCCTCGATGAGCCTGCGCAGCGTCGTTTCACCGATGGACATCGCGCCAATGTGCTCGATGGATTTTGAGAGGGATAAACATTCAATGGCGCTGTTCCAAGTGCGCCTGTTATGACCAGTATCTTGCATGTCCATATCGCGTGAATACGTTTCGAACAAATTATATGCGCGCTCTCTGACTTCCTCGCTCGATGCGGTTTGCTCGATGCACTTGGCGCAAAGTAGCGCAGACTCGAGAGGCGCGTGTGATGAGAGAGCGTTCTGAAGTGCTCTAGAGTACCTCGAAAACATCTTTAGATGTAACTGAGAACTTTCGTTCGCATCTTCGCGCAGCATGTGAGAAACGCTCAGTATATCCGCGAATCGCCTCGATACAGCCGCATCGCATCTCAAAAAATCAGTCAACACAGGCTTTTTCGGGTGGTTGAACAGCGAAACATGTTTTTTCCGATACTCAGACGAGTTCAAATTTACGAGCATTTTACTGTGCTCGATAACCTGAATGCACCGTTCCTCCCATGCATAGAGAAGTTGTGCTAGCGCTGCTTGTAACTTTGCATCTTTACCCCCGTCAGCGATAGCAACCTCTACAGCGCGAGAGAAGCAGGCGCGACTCGCCTCGTCTATCTGGTCGACTACGGTTGCCGCAAAAGGGAAGACATCTTTCCTCACTATGTTATCGCTCTCTTTACTGTCATCAAACACGTGCGATGGCGAATTTGGAGGTGCGTTTGAGTTTCCCCTGTACGCTCTCAGATCTGCAAACGCTTGCGAAACCGTCTCGTCTCCGTTTTCTAACGTCACGACGTGCGTGTTCACGAGCAATTCGCGTTCCGCTTCGTCCAAGAAAGAAGAAAGCGACGTCAAGCGTCCAAAATCGAGTCTATCCGTATCATCGTCGTCGTAAACGAGATCTTCTTCATCTTGATTGAACAATACATTCTTGTCATCTTCCCTCACTTCTTTTGCAAACGCTTCAAAGTTAGAAATCAAGTTTGCAATCTGTGGCGTGAAATCTTGAAATCGGCACGCCTTCTCGACATCTTTCGAACACGAGGCGTACGCAGACATTGCTCGTAGATGCAAAAGCAACTTTCGACGAACGATTTCGATATTTTCGATGCTAATTTGCGCGTCTCTCAGTTGAATTCTTTCGCAGGCGCACAAAAGAGATCCGAGCATAAGTTTTGTCGCTCGACCGTTTTCTTCCTCCGCGCTGGCGAATCTGGCGTACGCCTCGACAGCCTCTGCAGCTGCGCACGCCGCCGCCAAATCATCCCTACTCGTCGTTTCTTCTCCTTCAGAGCTTGTTTGCATCGCGGATGCTACTTCGTCAAACGTGGAAGAGATGACAAATGCGATGTTTTCAAACTTTTTCCTCTTCTCCTCGTCGCGTCTTTGCGAATAGATGAAAATCGAGGAGCGCGCTAACGAGGATGCCGAGAGACAAATAAAGCCAGCTTCTCTCGCTTTTGCCGAGGCGTTCAACATGCAAAGCCTCGCGCCAACTTCTTCGACGCGATCGATGGCGTCTATGGGCACACCAAGCGGCCAACTCGCCGTTTTTTCACCGATGAGCGCGCAAATAAAGCGCGCATCGGCAATGAGCTCGTCGTCGAATCTATACGAGGGAGCGTTGCTGTCTGCGCCATGCGCATTTCCATCTTCTTTTTCTCCTTTTTCTTCTCCTCCTTTTTTTCTATCACTATTATGCATCGTTAGCGGAAACTTGACGAACATTTCCAACTTTGAGAGCGTTCTCGCGAGTTCTCGCGTCGCCATTTCATGTCCAGCAGATAACGCCGCTTTCGCCAAAGCTCCTGCGCGTTCGTTCACTCGCCATTTCGTTCGAAAGAGCGCGTCGCCGTGCTTACTCGAAAACACGTTTTTTATGTATAAAAACGATTCGGCGTCGACGTACCCGATCGCATCTATCCCGTCTCTCACCGCGCGAAGTATAGAAACAATTCGTAAATCGTTCGTATTGTCGATTAATTTTCCTCTCCTCTTCTGCTTTGCGTTTTTCAATTTCTCGTCGGCGGTGGACACGATTTGGCAACGTAAAATATCGAGAATTTGTTTCAACGTCGCTTTTCTCGTCGACTCGTCCACGCGCTTCTCGAACGCGGCGACTCGTAACACGGCCAACCCACATGCTGCGGCAAAACAGTCGTTCTTTCTTAATTTCGACGCGAAACCTACTTTGACGATATCTCTCGTGCACTCCTCCACCGAGTACGACTTGCCGCTGAATTGTGGGTTGGTCGCGTAGCGCATCCACGCGCGCGCGACGGCATCTTGTATCGCTCTCGAATCTTTAAAAGTCGTTACTTCACTCGTTTCGAACAAAGGTTTGATAAAGCACGTTTTTACGGTGTACAAAGAAGACGACGAGGATGACGTCGAGAGGGCGCGATCTTCATCGGCGAACTCGCCCCCCATCGTATCGTCGTCGTCTCCGATATCGTCCACTACACCTTCCTCCTCGGTAGATTGGGTCAATTGACTGCTACTTCCTCTGATACCAACGCTAGCAGTAGTACCTATTTTTCGCTCCACTTGACTCGCCACGGTTGCGAATGCCGATATGACTTCCACCCCAGAATTACCTAAATTTTTCGTCTCGGCGATTAGATTCAGAACGTTTTTACCTTTTCCGTACTGCTCGATTTCGCCCAAAGCGTGATACCCAGCCGAGTATACGTTATTCGAATCGCCGCGTCCGTTGAACGCTTCTATTTCTAGTTTTATGCTATTTGCATCGCTTTTCTTCATCGCCATCAACATTGCCGCTCGTAACTCCAACGCTCTTCGCTTCGCCTCTTGCGTCGCTCTCGAGATTTCCGTGGAGGCTCTTCTCCCGCCTTCTAAAGCGACAACTCGTTTAATCATTCTCCGCATATGATCGATAGTCTTTGCGGTTAACTTTAATCCGCCATCACTGACCGCGTCTGGATTCCCAACACATCTCGCCGCAACCTTTAACGCCACGGTGGCAACTTTAATCCCCGATATGTCGTCCTTGTACGCCCGATTATCAACCGCCTTCATCGCGCTCGCGCACGCCGAATCGCAAAATTGCCCAGTGCCCAGCTCTTTCCCGAACGACCAAATCAAAGCTTCCAAGCAATCGCACGCGCCGTAAAACCGTTCCATTTTCTCCCACACATTTTCACCCACGACACCTTGAAACGCGCTCTTACGTTTCGGGAAATCGTCGATATCGTTTAACCGTTCGTTCGCGAATCGGAAGACGCTTTGTCTGTCGTATTATTAAAGAGAAGATAGATACGGTAAGAAAACACGTGAAATGCTGATATTAATACTTAGTAGTAATGACTCACCTGTTACCGAACGAAAACGTCAGCACTAAACAGTCTCTGGCGATCGCCCTCGCGCTTCGACCAAAAGGTACGCTTTGGTACCCATTTTTTTCATCCTCCCTCTTCAACACCCCTACGACGGCAATCTGAAACAACACCTTCTCCAATCGATCGTGCAAACGCTTGATTTCGTTTTCTTTGCCGCTGTTTTTTGCTGCGATAAAACGTGTCCGCGAATCCACCAAAGACGAGCGCAAACTCGCGAGTTTTGCGAACAACAACGTCGACGACGCGCTTTGTTGTTTCGATGATGATGCTGATTTTGTTACTGATTTTGTTGCGTCGCTTTTTTCACCAAAACGTAAAATTGTGTCCTCCACGTCCTTCACTCTTTGCTCTAATTCGGATACAACATCCTCCTCCACCTTCTCCTCTGAAGCTTTACCATCATTGTTCGCGCTCGTCGTCGGAGGAGGAGGAGGAAAAGTCGAAGCAGAAGAAGAAGAAGGAGAGGAGACAACGCTCATCGTGTGTGTTCTCTCTCTCTCTCTCTGAAGTTTTCTTCTACGCGTTAACAGAATTTTTGTCCTTTTTTCCTTTCGCCTGATAAACCCTAAACTCCCTTCTTAGGGGATTCTTTTTTTCTCTGAGGTACGAAGGTACTTACTACAGAAACCGACCGCTTGCTCTCTCTTCTTTGAGGAGCTTTGAGGAGCGCGAGAAAGACTACCGCGCATATACCTGCTATCAGAGGATATTTTTTGTGCAGGTGCTTTTGCTGCTTTAAAGAGCGAGAGTTTAAAGAGAGAAAAAGTCACATCATGGCATCGGAAACCACGTTGGATAAAATCACATCCAGCGAAAATCATCATCCGAATCACCAGATGAAAACCTTCGTCCTCGTCCTCCTTTACTTAGGTTTGAACAGTTCGTTAAACCTTTTAAACCGGTACACGCTCGGGCACGCTGGGTTTTCGTTTCCGATTTTACTCACCGTCGCGCACTTATCGTTCTCGGTGATATGTTTATCTCCAATCATGTTATCTCCAAAGTTGAGCTATGCGAGTTCGCACCAGGAGATATTACCGAGAGTGAAAAACGCGGTGGTGAAGATTGGTTTGTTCATGAGTTTGAACATCGCGATGAATAACGCGAGTTTAGTGTCTATGCCGTTATCGTTAAATCAAGTGATTCGAGCGTCCATTCCTGTGGTGTGCGCGGTGTGCGCGATGTTCGTGGAAGGACGAGTACCGGGCGGGATCGAAAGTATCGGGTTACTCTTCGTCGCCGGTGGAGTTATGTTTTGTATTAGTGGGAGTTACGCGGCAGCGAGTAGTGGTGGTGGTGGTGGTGTTTCATCGAAGGAGAAGGAGCGGACGTTGAGCGGATTATTGTATTGCGTAACCGCGACGATTTCAAACGCGTTGATGATGACGTTTAGCGGGAAGATCATGGGCGGAGAAAAATTGGACGCGTTGCGACTGACGTTTTATACCGCCCCGGTGACGTTGTGCGCGTTACTTCCCGTCGCTTTACTCTTAGAAGGCGATCGGTTCGTCAACAAATATTTCGGCTCGAACTCGTTCGACGTGCAATCGAGGGAAGCTTTGATGTACGGCGACGAATACGTGTCGCCGATTAAAGTCTTGACGTTAGTCTTACTCGGGTGTTTGAACGCGGTGTCGTATAATTTCGTTCACTTCGCGTTAGTCGGGGCGACGTCGGCGGTGACCACGACAGTTCTCGGAAACATTAAAGTCGCTCTGTTAATCTTATGCTCGCGCGTGTTATTCGGCGAGACGAAAGATTGGAGCGTATCCATGGTTTTCGGAGCGTTCGTCGCTTTGGCTGGGTTCGGTTTGTACTCTTTCGCGCGAGTCAAGGTGTCGCATCAGCAAATGAATACGCACAGCGCTAAGAAATAATACTAATAGAGAGAGAGATTGTTTTATGTAGCAGTAAAGTTTGGCCATTCGCGAAACGCAAAACTTCGCCTCGAACTTTTTTTCCTCATTGTAAATGCACAGTTTGCACACGACAAAACCGCAGCTCATCCTCGCGCAAGAGCGACAGAAACAGACCTCTCGTCGTTCCAAAACCATCGTCGTTCCCGTCATGAGCAACGACACCGTTGAACTCTCCTCGTTAGCGACCGCATTCTCGCGACAACAATCCGGTCCGGGCGCCTTGTGGGCCGAAATCACCGCGCTCTCTCGACAAGAAGGGGTGATTGATATCGGGCAAGGGTACCCTGATTTCGGTTCGAACGCGATCGCGAAACAAAGCGCGAAGCGAGCGATATCGATGGACGAAAAGACAATTTCGGGAGACGTTCCAGACGCTCGAGCGAATCAATACGCACCGATTCCAGGAACGGCGGATATGCTGGATGCGGTGAAACGGTATTACAGAGACACGGCGAGAAATGTATCCTCGGTGGACGAATCGAGAGACAGTTCGTTGGTGACGACGTCGGCGACGGAAGGGTTGTACGTGGTGTTTCGAGCGTTGTTGAACAAAGGCGACGAGGTGATGACGTTAAGTCCGTTCTTCCCGTGGTATTTAGCGCACGCGACGGTAACGGAGTGTACGCTACTTGGAGTCCCGTTAAATCCGGAGGATGGATTTGCGGTGACCGAAGAGATGTTAGAACGAGCGTACGCCAAGAGCAACAAGAGAGTAAAGATTTTCGTGCACTGTTCGCCGCATAATCCAACCGGTCATTGCGCGAGCGAAGAAGAACTGGAAATTATCGCCAGGTTTTGTAGGAATCATAAGATCGTGGCGATCGCGGACGAAGTGTACGAACGGTCTACGTTTCTAGAAAGCAAGCCGCATTTGCGTTTGCGAGAGTATTTACCGGAAAGAACGGTAACGGTTGGCACGTCGAGTAAGCTGATGAATTTATCGGGCTGGAGAGTGGGATGGATATACGGCCCAAAAGTCATCGTCGACGCGTGCAATATATTCCACTCCTACGCCTCTTTTTCCACGCCAACGCCGTTACAAGCCGGCGTCGCGGACGCGTTAAACGACATCTGCGACCGAGCGAAACCGGGCGAAGGCGTCACCCCGGACGAAAACGCCTCAATCCTCGCCTCGAACGCCCAAATCCTCGCATCCGCGCTCACCGCCTCCGGCTTGAAAGTCTACCCACCCGAAGGCGGCTTCTTCCTCGTCGCCTCCGTCAAAAACATCAAATCTGTCGACGGCGACGCCATCCAATACTGCAAAAATCTCGCTCGCCGAGGCGCCAAAGTTAGCGCGGTTCCGATGACGCCCTTCTACGACCCATCCTCCCCCGAAAACCCGACCGATTTAGTCCGGTTCGCGATATGTAAAAAACGCGAAACCATCGCGGAAGCCGCGAGGAGAATACGCGAGAACCCTTTGTAGAGAGAAGGAGTTTCCATAGCCAGATATTATTTATGTATCCATCGCACCGCTTTTTTATAGTAAAATTAGAGATGTCAAACCCCTAAAAAGTAGGACAAAATTTGAAAAACGAGCTCTTTTGTTCTCGTTTGGCCCGGATACGTGCGCACACTCCTCGACGCGCGAAAATGAAAAAAATCTTAACACGCATCCTCAAACGCGCGTGCAAACGCTTTAATATCGAGCGTGAGGACCTCTTTGATGCTCCTGACTCGTCCGCGCGGTCGAAATCATCACCGCGCGAACCCGTCGCTGAAGGTGACGAAAATGTGGATTGTCTTGCCTTGGACGCGACAAAAAGATGTACCGAAAAAAAGCGGACGATGATGTCTGGAGAAGGAGTCGCGACGAGATCGCGGAAGAGGAAGATTGCGCAGAGAGATTCTTTGTGGGATTTGATCGTGAATAACGACGATATTTGTTTCACACACATTCTTCCGAGATTGGATTTGAATGATGTGAAATTCTTGTACGAAGTGAATAGTGAAACGAGAAAGTTGGTGAAGAGATCGTCTCGCGGGTATGATGTGAGAAAGAAACCGTTTTTGATTGATGAGATGTCGTCGATATCGACTTTGAAAGTAGCGTGGGAGCATTATCCGTGGGGCACGTATGACGAATACTGGCAAGCAGAGATGGACGAAACATATTTCTGCTCTCGAGTTGCTGAAACGAATAAACTCCAGTTGCTCAAGTGGGCGCGAGAGGAGAAAAAGTGTGAGTGGGATTATAAGACGGTTAAAGCGGCCGCAGAAGAAGGTAATCTGGAAATTGTAAAGTATTGCGTTGCAAATGAGTGTCCTGTCGATGAGGACGCGTGTGAAAGTGCTGCCCGAAACGTTCATCTCGAGTGCCTCAAATACTTACGCGAAGAAGCGGAAGCGCTTTGGGATTCGAGAACTGCCTCATCGGCGGCTTTTAATGATCATCTCCACATACTCGAATACCTTGTTGAGCGTAAATATGATCACTTCGTGGAACATGCGTGTGAGAATGCGGCCATGTGCGGCTACTTAGACTGTTTGAAGTACTTGCACGAAACCGCCAAAGCGCCTTGGGACTATTGGTGCGTTCAAGTAGCGCACGAGAGCAACAACCCCGAATGTTTACAATACCTCCTCGACAACAACTGTCCTCTACCAGACGGTTATCGATACGAAGATGGAGAGTTATACGTAGATGGAGAGTTATACGTACCAGAACCAGAATCAGAATCAGAATTAGAATAATGAAAACATGTAATACCACGCGCGTTGTGATTTTTCCTCGAAAAAAGTCCAAGACTACGTCACACTTTCATATCCAAAATACACGCACACACACACACAATGCTCGCATCAACCGGCATAAACGCGTATTCTTCGCGCTCGTTCGCGTCCAGATTCGCGTCTTCTTCGTCCTCTTCTTCTCCTTCTTCCTCTTTTCGCAAAGCGGCGGCGGCGAAAGCTTCGACGACGACTAATCGATTCAGCGCGTTGTTCGTCTCGTCAGCATTTCCCCAAAGCGACGACACCACTCCGAAAGGCAACACCAAAGAAAACGACGACACAAACACCTCAGCACTATCATCATCATCATCATCATCATTTAGCTTCTCGAAAGATGCCATCGATTCCGCGTCCATTACGATTGGTTCGACCGCATTCGCGCACTTCGTGACTGCGTTTCCAGCTTTTGCAGATGAAGGTCTCGAGGCAGCTCCAGGGGTCCTCGACGGCCAAACGAGCAAGAGTTACTACGCGACGTTATTTTTGTTCGTGTTATCCGCACCTGGGTTGTACTCGTTGGTGAAACGGTCCGCGAAATCGAAGATTTCGAGAAAGACGTTCGAACTTCCGGGTCCGATGGCGGCCGGGGACGCCGCGTTGCCGTTGGACGACGTCGCGAGAGAGATTTCGATGTACTTCAAGAGGAACAACTACGTGGTCGCGGACGCCGGGGAGGTGATTACGTTTGAAGGGAACATCGCGCCGGAACGAGGGACGGCGGCGTACATTACTTTTTGTATCGCCGTTGGTCTCTTGTGCGTTGGTTTGGTGTGTTCAATCGCCTTGCCCGGCGGGAATCTCTGGTACTCTTTGGCGTTAATTTCGCCGCTGAGCGGAAAGTATTACTTGGATAACGCCGGACGAAAAGAAAAGGTAAAAGTGAAAATGGTCGATAACGAGGTCACGACAGATGTCATCGTCGAAGGCGACGCGGAAGAAATCGAAAGGTTTCGAAGAGATTTGAACTTGTGCGAGAAAGGGATGGTCAGAGTGAAAGGGATATTGGAGCAGTAATAAGGAACGCGCCGCTCGCTTCTATTTAAACTATACTTTTATACACGTTTTAACGATACACGGATACTTTACCAGGTACTCATCAATACGTATTCATCTCATCTTCTGTTCCTTTTCCTATTTCCTTCTGGACATCATCCGCGCGCTCTCGCGTAATTGTATACCATATTCCACACATCGAAAGAACTTCACAAACACGCACAAAGAAAGAGAGCGCGAAAAGAAGAACATGCCCCTCGCGAAGTATCCGTCTCGAGGAAGCGCGTTTACGAATCATCATCATCATCAGCAGCAGCAAACGACATCGATTCAGACGACGTCGTACACTCCGAAACAATCCTCTCTCACGAACGGCTTGAAAGACTTTCCGAGACAAAAGCATCCGTCGACGACAGATTCATTCTTTCCACCACCTTCGCGTTTAACATCCGATCCAACGTCGATTGTGATCCGCGCGTTGGAAGTCCATCGCATGCGCGCGGAACGTTTGAACAAAGAGAAATCGGAACACGTGAGAATACGAAAAGAGAACGAAAAGAAACGCTTGTTGGAGGCGCAACGAGAGGCGACGTTAGGGAAGATTCAAAAAGTGAAAGAGGAGCTCTTTGCTTCCACGAAGACGGATACGAGGACGAATCCGGAAGCGGGAGGAGGATTCACGGCTTTTGCTGTTGTTCCGAAGAAAGAAACCACGTTGGAGACTCGCGTTTCGCCGAGGAAGAAGAAAAGAGAAGAGGAAGTAGAGGAGGAGAGAGGTGGCCGCGTTGGCGAGAGAAATCCGTTCGCGAGAGGGAACGACAAAGGCGCTACTGTAAAGAAAGCGAAGAGAGGAGGAGGGAAGAAAGGGAAGAAGTAGAGAGTTGCGGATTAACCGTTGGCGAACATGACGACGCGGCCAGGGAGGAAAGGATCGAAGATATCTCGAACGCATTTCGAGAGCGCTGCGAAGGCTCACGCGGAAAAGAGAGATGCGACGGTTTGTCGATACGTCGGGAGAGGCGACGATGGGAACGAGGAAGGCGCGTTTTTGGCGTTTCGAAATGTTGGGACGGTGGCGTACGAACAACGAGAAGAGGAGGAGGAAGAGGACGACAACGAAGTCGACGAAGGATATTTTGAAGAAGATGTCGTCTTTATTGTTCGCCACCGTAAGAATGACACGAGTAAAGCTTCCTCGAGAGCTCGAGTAGAAGTCGACGTCATCTATTCCCCATCCTACGAGGTCCCGGTGTTGTGTCTCCGCGCGTTTGATTCGCGGAGCGGCTCGGCGCTGAGTTTAGACCAAACTAATCGCGCGTTGGTGACGAAGCTTCACAACAAAGATAACGACAACGACGACGACATCTTCGCGCAACTTCTCGCCCCTTGGGATCGACAACAAAAACTTCCAAAGTGTTCCGTTGGCGGTGGATGGGTGTGCGTGCACCCGTGCGAAACGTCCAAATCGTTAGATATGCTGAATGAAACGTCGCAAACAGATGAAGAATTCGAGTTCCCGTTCGAAAGATGGCTTCGGTACGCCGCGTCGCGATTGAAAATAGAGTTATTTTAAAACTTATTAGGTTTAGAAAATTTTGTACACTACGCAATTCACAGAACGCGCTAATAAAAAGCTAGTATCCGCTAAACTATCCACCGCCGCTCTAAATCTACTTTCCTCCTCACCTCTAAAAAAGCCCGCGCGCTCCTCACCATCTCTCCTCCGTCACTCGCCTCGCCACCATCGTTCTTCTTCTTCTTCTTCTCCTCCGCCGCCTCTTCCGCCGCCTCTCTGCACAACCCGAAAAGCGCCTCGCACGCGCTCGTTTCTTCCCCGTAAAACCGCCACGACGCTTCTATCCTTTCCATCGACTCAAACATGTGCGACGATGCTTGTGATTTCTCATCAAATCCTCCTCCCGTTTTTCTCGATTGCGTTTGTTCTCGATTTCCTCGACTGACTACTTTTTCCATCTCGTCCACGAACTGTTTCATTCGATCTCGCTCTCGGTCTAACTTTTCCAGAATCACTCCTAACTGTTCCATCTGTTTCGCGACCGTCTCTTTATGCACCGAGTTGGATCCCGCAACGCGTCGTCGATGCGTCCGTTTTTCTTTCTCAATATTCACCACACTCTCATTCTCACCGTTATTCTCATCGTCATCGTACTCTTCTTCTTCTTTTTCCTCCTCCTCGGACGAAGGAGGGTACAAACGTTTCTCTTTCAACATCGGCACTCGGGAAACGACGTCGAGGACGACGTCGAAAAGCTCGAACGCGTGGTCGCGAGACTCGCGCCAGGTGCGGACGAACGCGCGCATTTTTTTATTCTCGCGCTGCTGCTCAGAGTCGTTCATCGATCGCTTCGTTTATCCAGGCATGAAATAAGAGCGCAACACGATTCGACGTACACGACGACGAGACGACCACAAACCAAAACGTTTTCGTATGACGCACATTGGAAAAGAAATGCCTCAGTTTTATCTCACACAAACCATCGCATATAAACGCGCGTAAAAGAAGCCTTTGAGCGCCTCCCGAACGAGAACAGCAGCGGCAACATTCGTTTTAGTAGTAGTATTAGTAGTACACTCTGTGGTAAAAGAAGCGGAGGAGTAAAAAAGATATGAGCGCGACGACGACGACGAAAAACGCGCAAACTTTACTCGCGAGAATGCTTCGCGTCGCCAAGTCGTATAAAGATTACAACGTCCGCGAGTACCTCGTGCGAAGGACGAACGATGCGTACGAAGGTACGAAAGAAAAACCGGAGGAGTTTGAAAAGTTCGCGGAGAAAGAGCTGAAATGGATGGAAAGGCAAGAGAAAGTGTACGAGATGTACGGGAGCGAACGGAAGAGCGTTTTGGACGATTCGACAGACGACGTGGCAACGACGAGGAAGTAGAGAAAATTTTCATCAATATCTGTTGTACAATGTAGTGTTTCTTCGTTTAAATAGAACTGTGCACTTCTCTCTCCCTCTTTCTTTCTTTCTTTCTTTCTTTCTCTCTCTCTCTCTCTCTCTCTGCTGCGGGTCTGTCTATTCGTGAGTGAGAAACAAAGCTTCGCGAACTGTCTCGATCGCGCTCGATATTCCCGACTTTTCGTCGTCGGCGAAAAACAACGCCTTCTCTTCTCGAAAGCGGGAGAACAAATACTGAACTCCCGCTCGAGCGCCGATGGAACACTCTTTACCACCTTGGAACGCGTTTTCTTCGTCCGACTTTTCCGCTCTGGACGCGACTGCGGAGGCGGTTTGTAAAACTGTTTCGGGTAAACCGGCTAAGCGAGCGACGTTGACGCCGTGGGATTTCGGGCACGAACCGGAGACGACTTTGTGCGTGAACGCGACTCGGGGCGGGACTCGAGTGGAGTCGACGAGCGCTTCGACGTGTTTTAATATCGCGCTAGAGGCGAACGCGAAGTAATCCGCGAGTTTGTGGTAGTGCGTGCTGAAGAGCGTGCGGGATTTGTTTCGCAACATCAAGTGTTTGCCGCAACTTAAAGCGATGGCGCAGCCGTCGGTGGTGGACGTGCCTCGACCGAGTTCATCGACACACACCAAGGAATTTTTCGTAGCTTCGCGCAACGGCTTCGCGATTTCGGACATTTCCACCGCAAACGTGGAAAATCCAGAGCGCAAGTCGTCTCTCGCGCCCATGCGAACGAAAATGGCGTCGCATGCGGAGAGGTTGAAAGTCTTCGCGGGGACCGACGAGCCCATGTGCGCGAGGATAGTGGCTACGCAGATTTGTCGGAGATACGTGGATTTTCCACCCATGTTCGCACCGGAGAGAAGGAGGAAGTTTTTATCCGCGGCAAAGTGACAATCGTTTGGAACGAACTGCTTGTTTAAGAGAGATGCACACGGGTGTGTCAAAACGTCGCACTCGAGGAATGCGCTCTTACCATCCCCGGGAAAAGGCGAGACGTTCGGTTTCACCGCGTGGCCTTCGCCGAGCAAAGCGAACTCATCCGAAACCACCGCGAGCGCGCCGAGCGCGTCGACTTCGGCGATGCACTCCGTCGCCAAACGCCATTCGCGCCAGTTTGCGCGGAATTTTAAGATTAAACCTTTCATCACGCCTTCCATGGCGGTTTCTTTTGCCTCCATCGCGTTCGCGCGCGCCTCTCTCAAGGGATCAACCGTCTCGCACGAGAATCGCTCAAACCCTTTTCGCTTACCTTCTCTCGTCCACATTTCTGGAACCCGTCGAGATAATCGATCTGGGATTTCAATAATGTGCGTGTCGCGCATGACGGTGACGAATTGTAGCTCGGATTTTTGACACTGCAACAACGCTCTCGCTTCGTCGAGCCAGTTTTCCAACTTTGCATCTGCTTGTCGGATGGCTTCGTCCGCGGCGTCCACGGCGGCGTCTACACCAGCGGCTGGTTCGATGCGGCCGCATTCTTTCGCTTTAACCCAATCAAAGGCGGTTTCAAACTCGCGCAAACCTTTAATAATTTCGTCTTTCGGGAAGAAGAGGTCTCCGCAGTAATCTTCTTCGTCGGCGTTTGTTTTTTCGCCGGTGACTAAAGCTCTGAGCAAATTTGATTTTTCCAACACGTGCTCGTTGCTCGAGATCTCCTCGGCGACATCGCGGACCGCGCGAACGCTTTCTAAAGCCGCTAAAAAGTCATTCAACTTTGCTTTGCGCATGTCTTCGTACAAAACGACGCGATCGGCGTTTCTGTTTGAATCCCCGCTGCCGACGCATCTCGCCACGCACCGCTCGTAATCTGGACTCGCTTTCAACAACGCTCGAATTTTTTGAAACGTATCGACGGAGTCGTTCGAGCGCAACGCGTCTATTGCCTTTTGCTTCGATCGAATCACTGACGCGTCGCACGATGGGCGACAACATTGCATTCGGAGGACGCGCGTGCCTGGTGCAGATGCCGCTCGGGAGACGAGCTCTAACAAACTTCCCGATCTCCCGCCTTCAGTGTTTTCTAGAATCTCGAGACCGGACAAAGCAGCAGCGTCCAGGCGCATGAACGCGTGTTGGTATTGTAACCTTTTCGTAGTCGCAGCTGATGTCGTTGTCGCTTCTTGTTCCATGGCGGATGGCGAAGGCGGTGCGGAAGAATTCACAACACTTCCTTCGACCCCGAAAAACGTCTCGTCGTTGGCGATGGTTTCGTATTTTCCGTAGGGCACAACATCGTGTGCGACCAAATTATCGTTCAAGTAGAGCAGACACGTGCCGAAAGCTACGAGCGCAGCTTCGGCGTTAATATTACTTGCGTTGCCAAAAAAAGTTTCAATAACATCCGGGTACGCCGCGAGTGGTTTAAAATAGCCTTGTTTTTCAACTTCCTCTCTTACGCCTTTTGAGGACGTCATCGAAGACGAACACACGTATCGAATGTGTGCATTTGGCACGCAATCTCTGAGCGCCGCCGCCACGGCCGGTCCAGGGAACTCTTTAGCATCCGTCTCGCCCCTTCTAAAAATAATTTCCACCGGGTTCAGCTCGCACAACGTCGTTCGTAAACTCGACAGGGTTTCTTCGTCGCCGCTTCCTGGCACGACCTTATACGCGCCGAGAACAAACTTCCCCGCCGCACATTCTGCCGCGCAGACGCCAAAATGCATAGCCCCATCTTCATTCTTTCGAAACTCTGAAATTGCCAACACGTGAGACGCATCCGGACAACTTTCTACCATCACGCGATCAATCATCGTCCCTCTCGTCACCACCGCAATCTTCTCGCGTTTCACCACCGTATCTTTGCATCTCGAGTCTTTCTTTTTCCTCTCCGCGAGCATGGCGGGCGTTTCTGTTTGCTCAATCGTGACCACTTTGTGCCCGTTTCTCGCCAATGTTTCGGCATTTTTCTGGTAGTTCTTTTCCGGGAAACCCGCGTGTGGTTGTTCTCCTTTCATGTAAATCAATCCGAGTTCTTTCACGCCGACGTGCGCGTCCATCTCGTACATTTCGTAAAATTTGCCCATCTTGAACAATAAAACGGCATCAAAGTGCGTGGCTTTGAACTGCCACCACTGTTGCTGTCCCGGAGAGATTTTATGCTGAGAGCCATCCGTGCTCGGAAAGCTCTTCGGGAAGGTTTTCGGGAGTAACAACGTGGTTGGATCGTATTTTGGGCTTTCGAAAAGGTTTCCGTTTTGATCCTTCAGTTTCGGAGGGAACATGAAGGAAAACAAACGACGCTCTCGTTCGTCAAACTTTGATATTTGGTCCGCTTGGAGTCCGTTTTGTTGCTGCGACGAGGACGGTTGTTGTTTCGGCGGTGACGCGCGTTGCTTTATCGGCGCTACCGTCGCGGACGCTTTCGAAGCTTGCGCCGACGGAGGCTTTTTCTTCGTCTTTTTGTTTGCCACCGGCGAGTCTTCTTCTTCGAAGTCCTCGTCGTCGTCGTCGTCGTCGCCATCCTCGGACTCTTCCGGTGCAAAGTCCGATTCGCTTCCTCCTTCCTCCTCTTCGTTCTCGTCATCATCGCTCGAATCCATAATCACCGTTTTCTTCCTCTTCCTCTTCGCCTCTTCCTCTTCCCGCCTCGTCGCCCGGGTCGGTCGTTTCGCGATCGACGACGCGGCGTTCGACCGCTTGCGCTTGTTCCTTCGCGCGAAGGAAATTGGATTTTCCTCCTCCTCCTCTTCCTCGAAATCTACGTCCACGTCCATCTTTTCCTCTGTTCTCTCGTTCTCTTTTACCGTCGATGTGGTTCTCCCCGTCGCTCTCGTGGCTTCCGCGATCATCTCGACGCCTTTCCTCTCCTCGCTTACGCTCGCCAAAGAAGGTGCATTCTGGGCACCATTTTTCTTGGAAACATCACCTCCTTTTGTTACTTGCTTCGCATCGTCATCAGCAGCGATTGCCTGCACCTTTTCCTTTTCCTTTGCAAAGACGACTCCGATGGACTCCTTTTCTTCTTTCGTGTTCTCCTTTTCCCCGGAGAACGACGACGAAATATGCGTTGGTTTCCTGTTCTCATCGTCCCCGTGCGATAATTTTGAATCCTCTTTCTCCCCTAAAGTCTTTTGAATCATCTTCATCGCATCATCGCTCTTCTTTTTCTTGTTCGAGGAACTGACAGTCGTCGTCGTGGAAAAGAAAGATTTGAGCGTTTTTTGCCGACCACCGTCGCGAATTTGGGAGAGAGGCGTTTTGTTGGTGGTGGTGTTGTCGTCGTTTGGTACCATTTCGTTCGTTGTTCGAGATGAATTTTTTTTGTGAGAACCGATTTCAAAAATAGTGTTTCCCTGATGTGTTTGATGACGATGCGCGAAAAGACGCAGTAGTAAAGAAGAAGACGCGATCGATGACGAGAAGAAAGAAGAAGCTTTGATTAAATTGTATTTTAAATATATATATATTACGTAAGTGTTTACACGTGCACAACAACAAATTCTCTACAAATAGTATTATTAATCGCCTCGAAACAAAGTCCTTTTGGCCACGGAAACGATATCGGCTGGTTTCGGCAAGGCCATCGCTTCCAAGTTTGCGGCGTAGGGCATCGGGATGTCGACGCCGGTGACTCTTTCCACCGGGGCGTCCAAGTAGTCGAACGCGTCTTCGTTCACGCAGGCGGCGATTTCAGACCCGACGCCGCATTGCGGCCAGCCTTCTTCGACGATGACGACGCGTCCGGTTTTTTTGGCCGATCGAGCGACGGCTTCGCGGTCGAACGGACGCAAAGAGCGAAGGTTGATGACTTCCGCGTTCACGCCGTCTTTTTCGAGCTCTTCGGCGGCTTTTAAGCAGTAGCCGACCATTTTGGAGAAGGCGACGAAAGTGACGTCGGAACCTTCTCGCATGATTTTTGCTTTGCCAATTTCAATGGTGAAATCTTCGTCTAAGGCTTCTTTCGGGAGTTGGAAGCTTTCGCCGTATAAGAGTTCGTTTTCGAGGAAAACGACTGGATCCGGGTCGCGAATGGCGGCTTTCATTAACCCTCTCGCGTCTTCCGCGTCGTACGGGGCTAAAACTTTCAAACCGGGGATGGACATGTACCAGGCGGCGAAGCACTGGGAGTGCTGCGCACCGACTCCGGCGGCGGCGCCGTTTGGACCTCTGAATACAATCGGACACGAGATGGTACCGGCGGACATGTATAGCGTCTTCGCGGCGGAGTTGACGATGTGATCAATCGATTGTAACGCAAAGTTGAACGTCATAAACTCGACGACTGGTTTTAAACCCATAAATGCGGCACCACACGCGATGCCGGTAAAACCGGCTTCGGTGATGGGCGTATCTCGAACGCGTTCGGCGCCAAACTTTTGGTGCAACCCTTTGGTGATTTTATACGCGCCTTGGTATTCGCCGACTTCTTCCCCAATGATGAACACTTTTTCATCTCTGGTCATTTCTTCGGACAACGCGGAGTTCAAGGCGTCGCGGACGGTCATACTTGGTGAATCCGCTGGGAGTTTTGAAGCCGTGGCGGTACCGCCGTTCAAATCTTCGTCTTTCGATCCGTCTAAGTCTCTCCCAGCCGCTCGCGAGTTTCTCGTCAAATCTCCTTTTTTAATCGCCTCGTACTCCGGTCGTTCCAAAATCGCTTTCGCCGCGGGTTCGTCCGCCGCGGATGCTAAAGAAGTTTCGCCACTGTCCAACACAGAAGCAGTACCAACGGTATCTTCCGCCACGTAATCCGCGAATTTCCCCACGTCCTCCTCGTTTTCGCACGTCACCGCAATCGCTCTTCCAATCGGTATATCGTCCGCTTCTCCAGCTGGAACCAAAATCTTCGCCAAGTACCCGTCGTCCATGCATTCCATCTCCATGGTCGCCTTATCGGTTTGAATTTCCGCTAAAATATCCCCGGCGTTAATCTTCGCGCCTTCGCTCACCGCCCACGACGCGACGCCGCCTTGCGTCATCGTCGGCGAGAGCGACGGAAACGGAATCACCGAGTGCGGAGGGTAATCCTCCGGAGATTTCGCTGCCGCTGCCGCAAATCCTCTGTTAGATCTCGCGATCGTTTTATTATCATTCTGGAAAACGCTGCTACTGCTACTATTCTTCTTTGGTATTCTTCCTCCGATTGCATCATCGCCGCCATGATGAGAGTCGTTCTTCTTCTCTTTCGTCGTCGTTGTCACCACCCCCCTTCTTTGTTGTCTCTTTTGCGACGACAACAAAGACGACGAAGAGGACGGAGAACAGCGCGCCGAGTTTGAGGACGAGGAGGAAGAAGAAGAAGAAAACACCACCAACGGATGATGATGATGATGATGATGAAGATTTCGAACCGACGTCTGATTTTGGGAGGAGAAAAATCGCGCCAAAATCTGTTGACTCGTCGTACTTTCAACAAACTGTCGTCGTCCTCCTCTGGAAATCATAGTTAACGCTCTCGAGAGATCGCAAAGCAAATATTCTATGTATTGCGTTACCGTGACTTTTACGCCTCTGAAAGCCTCTCTAAAGCCTCTCTTCAAACAGAGCGAAAACAACACGCAACGCAACACCCCTACGAAATGTTCGATTTTTTTTTCTAAAGAACAGAACAAAAGAGAGAAAGGAGCGATCTGAAAAGAGCGACGCTTAAACCCTAATTAGGAGTGATACCCTAAATTATTTTTTTTTCTCGATTTTTCTTCTCTCAACGAACTTTGAAGAACCGACGGACACATTTTACGCGCACCTACGACAGAAGTCCGAAGATGACTTTACGACGACGACGAGAGATTCCTTTCGATGAGCGCAACAGTTAAGAAGAAGAAGGAGGAAAGCGAGAAGAAGAAGCTTGATGAACCCGCGTCTTCTTCTTCTCTGGATGTGTTGACCGAAGGGTTGAAACGATCCATTTTGCCTCAGATTCGCAAATTGGACGGGACGATCGCAAACGCGAGATGGATGCAAAAAGAAGTCACGGATGCAACCGATCGGTGTTCTCTCGAAGTGGAGAGAGTGATTTCTACCACGGTTGGAGAAGAAGAAGAAGAAGACAACACTGAGAAAGGAGAAAGAGAAAAAGAGGAAGAAGAAATCGACGAGCGGTTACGAAACGTGCTCGAATCGGTCTCCAAATTGCGCCAAAGAATGGCCAAAGTGGTCGAACGAGAGCGAGCGCAACGAGAGAAACTTTTACGCATGCGGAGGTGCGATTTGGACGTTCTCCGAGCGAATAAAGGAGAGGAGTGCGATTTTGAAGCCGTTTTGAGAGCAGAGGCGTACGCGAAACAGCAACGATAAAGACGATAAAACGAAGACGACTCTACCGCGGGGGCGACGCGTTGAATATACGTAAAATGTATTACGAGCGCAAAGCGCGATATGTGTGTTTGCTACTACACCTTCTTCTTTCTATTAGTATTTCATCCCTCCGTGTGGTCTTCTTTTTCTCATCATCTATTTGCCTTTCGGTCCATTTAACCCTAATCCTAACCTTTGTTCCATGACTTCGTGCGTCGTCTGTCTCGTCCTCGCTTCCGGTTGGAACTCCATCTGCCCTAAATAGTCCTCGAATCCGATCCGATCGACGTTCCCGCTTAAAATCTCCAACCCGAATCGTTTGCTTTTCACCGTTTGATTGTTCGGTAATCGTTCCACGTTTTGTAATATTTGTCGTTCGATGTCCATTTGTGCCGGTAAGGCGATGCCGTAGACGTGCGCGAGGTGGTTTTTCTTCGTTTGAGAGAGCACGTACGGGTGCGAATGGTTTTGGATCTGCTCGACGGGATGGGTCGTTGTCGTCGTCGTCGTCGTCGTCGTAGTGTGATGTAAACCATCGCGCATGGGGTCCCTCGGCACGTGCGAAAAACGCTCCCTGGTGAAGTCAACACCGTTGGCCTCGTTATCCTCCATGGACGTAGAGTTCATCAGAGTTCTTTCGTGTGTCTTTGTTGTGTGTTTGTTGTGCAAGCGTTTTAACTGACGATCTTGGTGTTGTTTGACCTCTCTCTCTCTCTCTCAACGAGCGGGATACGTTTAGAGTAATATATAAGTACAGATCTGATTATAATTTATGTGCCTTTTCACGAAGTGTTTTACGCGCGCGTTTGTTCTACATTTCTCTCTTTTTCTCTCTCTTCGTCTTTGATCGTTTTTCTCGAAACGACGAGTGCGAGTGAAAGAGGTCGCTCTCGCAAAGCGAGCGAGCGTTTCTTTATTATTTCGTGAACCGCCCCAAAGCGCCTCCGAAGAACTTGAATATCCCTTTCACGATTTCTTTCCTCAATGCGGCGAGACCTTTCCCGAACTCCCCTCCCGGCCCAGCGTTCGTCTCTCGAATGAATAACGTAAATATTACCCCCCAGACGCCGTTTATGAGAAAGAGAAAGAGGAAGCCAACCGCGATGGGCGGTTCGCGCTCGATGAAAATCTCCAAGTCTTTAAAGAACCCTTGGCCGAGTTCCGGTTTGTTTTCTTCATTCACGTTGTTGTTATTATTATTGGCTACCGCGTTGTCGTTCAATTCTTGCTTCTCGGAAGAAGAACTGCTCGTCGCTATTTCAAACATCCTCCGCCGCCGTTCCTCCGCGTTCGTACTAAAAAGTTGTTCCTTCGTCGTTTCCTCTAAAGAGGCAGAGGAGGACAAAATCGTCGACGCATTCGCGACGTTACTACTTTCATTTAGCGCGAGAAACGCCGACATCACAAAAGCGCTAAAAATCATCTTCGAACCGCTAAAACTCCGACCGCTCGTCGAACAACAGCAGCAGTCTTCTTCTTCTTCTTCTTCTTCTTCTGTTCCTCTTTTAAACGCGCGGGTTTGAGTTTCCGTCAAAGATGTTTTTCGATCTTCCTCGATGGAAAAATAATTCGTTTGTTTGTCGCGAATGAATCGAGCGCGAGGACGACGACCAACTGCGCCGAAATGCGCGGAAGAGTACGCCGAGGTGGAGGAAAGGGATTTTGACGACGACGACGACATCGAGAGTGCGATGCAATTGGTCATCCTGTGAATGAATAAATATTTTTTTATGCGGGGGAGAAACAACAAAATGTTTTGCTCAAGTATTCATTCAACAAACTGCCAATGAAAACTCTTGGAAATCTCTTTTTCCTCGCTCTTTTGAGAGGAAGAGGAGGAACAGAGCGAAAAAAGGCCCGTCGAGGTAACTTAGTATTCGGCAGTATTTAGGTGTTCTTACAAAAAAAACGTCTCTATATGCGCACGCGCGCGAGGCTATCTATGCGTGGTGAATCTTTTCTCTCTCTTAGTGTGAATACTTTTCCAACAACTGGTTTTGAGTATCTCTCCTCGTTGTTCATTCAGCGGGCACGTACCGAAACATTTGCACTCTCGAGTGTAAGCTGTGATAGGTCGTTTGACTTTCTGAGGAGGAGGCGGCGTCCGCGCACGCCAACTCGAAGACGAACGCGAACGCGGATTTCCGGCCGCCGTCGAAATCGAACGCGAGTTGCGTTCGCGGCGCGTTTTTTAGAAGCGGGATGCGGAAGTCGCCAATGTGCTCGGCGTCGTCTAAGGTTTCGTTTCGGAAGGAGGAGACGCGGAGGCACCAGAAGAGAGAGGAAGAGGAGGAGGAAATAGAGGAAAGGACGGGGATCGGAGGCGGCATGAATTTGAACCCGTCGACTTCGATCGTTGGCGATGATGTCGGTGGTGATGGTGATGAAGTCGATGGTGAACCCGGTACGCTGAGTAGTTTCCTCGACGATCCTTTCGTCGCGGTGAACGCAACCGCACAGTAAATGTGGCGTCCGCGAAGAGTCAAAAAGTGAGCGTCGTCGGGAGTCTCTTCCGCGACGTCTTTCACGCGTTCTCTCTTCACTCTCGAGCGCGATTTCAATTCTTCGAGGATAGCTTCTGCCGTGTCGTCGCTCTTTGTGTCGTTCACAAGGCGCGAGGATGGAGATTGATCAAACTCTTGCGAAATTCTCGCCGCTGATGCGTTTCCGAACGAAGCGCTGTGCGAAAGAACATCCGCGGATTCGTCTAAAGATATCGCCAAATCGCGAAGGACGGAAAGCTTTGTCAACACGCGCCGTTCGTTCTCGTCGTCCAACCGCTTCTTTTCTACCAAGACCGGTGAGATAGGAACGATATTATGAGAGACCATCTTTTCCGGAGAGGAGTGACTGCCTCCACCGCCGCCGCTGTGGATGGAATCTCCTCTCCCAGTTTCGTTCTTATTCGAGATAGATAACCCCTCCATGGCGGCGGTAGAATCTTTCAAACTACCGCTAAGCTTAGAACCTGCCGTATTGGCGATTGAGTTCGCAAATCCGGCAAATTTGCTCGCCGCCGCGGTAGCGACGGATGTTAAACTCGCGGATGAAGTCAACGCGCCGCCGAGTATCGGTGTTTTCGATCGAGACATCGTTTGAGCCTCTTCCGGAAAATACGTCGCGCCTGACGTGGTTTTATCCGTAGTAGAAGACTTTAACGATACATTGCCGACGCTTTGAGACGCATTTGTAGCGTTGCCGACGGCGCTATGCTTCACTGGATTCTCTTTCTGTAATCGAAGATTTTCCAAGATTCGCCTAGCGCGTCGCGTCCGCAACATGGTCGTCGGGTCGAGTTTCTCGGGATCGACGTTTCGTAAGTTTGTAAACTTTGCGTCGCGAAACTTTGACGTCAAACGCAAACGTAAACGCAAAATCTCGAGCATCAAGTTCGCGTTAAGACGGTCTTCGAAATCTTGGGTATTTGCATGCTCGACAATCTCTACTGCCACGCGCTCGTAGGCGTCTAAAGTAAAGTTTTGCTCGAGATACGCCTCATCTTCCGGGCTTAGTGTACCAACGATATCTTTGTCTGAAATTGACGCGCCATCATCGCCACCAAGTATTTCAACGCGACCGAGCGCCATGGTGAGCGCTAACGCCGACGGTGACGTGCCCACCGTGCGTGGTTCAAACGTCAATTTGATCTTTGATGTGGCGCTTTCGCTGCTCGGAGTAATCTCATTTTGACGTTCTCTGGCGATACCTCCTTCTTGCTCGTAGAACTCGACGTCTTCGAAATTCCTATCCAGTCTCTTATAGCTGTACTTCCACACGCCTTCTTCGGCGTCGAACGGCCCGGCGCACTCTACGAGAGGCAATGCCATCGTCGCATGCGTTGGGATTATTGGAAGCTTGAGTACGATAGAAAATTTCTTCTTCCTACTGGCAGAAAGAAAGGTTACGCGAACGCGACCTGGCGCGAAACGTTCGTTCGCCCCTTTCGGGTCGGTTAGCAACAACCAATTCTCGACACCACCGCTGCTATCGACTTGATCACCAAACTCTCGCACTTCATACGTGAGCGATTCGGAACGCGAGCTTCGTGGACACGGCCAAACCGATTTAAAAAACTGACCGATCGCGACTTTGTCGTTACCATTACTTTCGTTGCCGTAAGAAGAAGCGCTACTACCACTAGTTTCGGATAAACCAGACTCTTCGCCGAGGAAAAAAGATTCCTCGGTGAGCATTTCACCGTTCTGTACTAAATTAATGGCACATCTCGGTGCCGCTAATAATGCACCGAACGCAGTTCGTGACTTCACCACTCTTCCCTTTTCTTCCAGCGGGTCTTGCACCAAGCTTGGAAAGTAATATTTCCGTCGAAGGCCTAAAAACAACTCAAACTGCGTCTGACGGAACCCGTCCGAGACTAAGTTTACGAACCGTCTCTGAACGCTAATACTCAGGTTCGACGCCGTTGACTGCGAAGACTTAAACCGCGAGTTTGAATCGTGACTTGTCGTTGAATCCAACAAATGCATCATCGCCGTGTGCGACGCTCGCGTCGACGTGTAAATCAAAGCGTGTAAATCCCCGTTTTGTAAGTATACCTCCGACGCCGCCGATAAGGCCGCTCGAGACATATTCACTCGCAAAGTGTCCACAGTTCGTTCGAGCCAAACGTACGAGTCTTGCTCGGATGGAAATATCGAATGTTCAGATACGTTTGTAGTCTTATCCATATCGAACAGTTTTCGTTCAGCTTCCTCTTTCTCTTTTTCGCGTATCACGGCGTCGTCCTTGCGTTTTTGAAGAATAGCTTCGCGTTTTGTCTGTCGTTCTTTTCTCTCTTCGTCGATGACTTTTACGAAATCGTCCGGTAACGCCCAAGACGTTGAGCGCATGTTGTGGTCGATGTAAAACGTTCTTCCAGTCGTCGTGTCTAAACGTGACTCCCACCCCTCGGGTAATCGCGCGCTTAAATCTTCATCAGCCGAGCGCAAGAATTGATCCTCTTTCGCCTTCTCCATGAGCTTCGTCGATTGTAACGAGTTACTCTCAGGGTCGGTGAGCACGTCCGCTAATCCTAGACGCTTTGTTTGCTCCGCGAGCAATTGAACTGCAACAAAAAATCCGGCTAAGTTCGTTCGATCTAAAGAATCCGCGCAGTTGTATCTCAACACGCCCGCTTGTTTCCTGAGCGTTATCATTTCCCCCGTGGCTTCGTCGAACGTCCCGTAACCGTAACCGTGCTGTCCAATCTTATCGCGAAGTACTTTCCACATCGCTTCGACTGCACTCGCATCGCCCATACTTTTCACATTCGTGTGCCAATCGAAATTCGTCACCGTCAAGTTTGGATCGTTTGGTAAAATGTTGCGACATAATTCTACGCACTCGTGGAAATGTCTGGACAACTCCGCCTCGGGTTTCCCGGGTGCAATCCGCAACAAGTTCACGCACGCGATCGGGTTGCACTCTCCATAACTTTCGCGCAGTCGGGCAAAATATCGCTCGGCATTCTTATACGTGTCTTTAGTCTCCACCTCGATTTGTGCGTCGCCGACGGTTTGTTTGATCTCCTGTTTCCATCGAAGCGGCACGGAACCTCTGCGCCACACGTACGACGTCCAAATAGTTTTTTTCCTACCACTATTACTACCACTACTATTACCATTACTTGAACGCCAGACCATTTGTTCCATCTCAACTTCGTTCCCTGGATTCCCGTCCTCGTTTATTCCTCTCGCTAAAAACCTCGTCCCCGGGTGTAATCGACTCCGTTTCCCAAACACCGCAAAGTGCCACGATCCTTTCTTCGGATCGGTCGCGTCCACTAAAATCTCTCTGCACTCCGCTAAACCTTGAATCATAACTGGAACGTATCGAGACGCATCGTCGTCTAACACATCTCTCAACGGTTTTGCAATCGCCTCGTTCCACACCCACTCGCTTTCCTCCTCCTCCTCCTCCTTTGGCGGCGGCGACGCCAAAGACGAAGAACGAGACGAATCTCGAAACGCTAAACTCTTCCTCAAATCAAACGTCTCGCTATAAAAATGTAACCCATCGATTGGAAAATCCATCAACGCTCTCGCGTGTTCCTTCTCTTGCTCCGTCAATAGTCTCACCGGACTCGAAATTGAAGTCGTTTTAATCCACTTCGTCTCGCAAATCCGAAACACGTCCTCTCCGGTAGGTAATCGCATCGCTTTTTGCACTTTCGTCGCCACCAGCGCGGCGACTTGGTCGCCTAAACGCGCGATGCCTAACACGCACGTCCCTCTCGTCGCGTTTTTTACTTTCCCGAGTTCTTTGAGGTACGTCAACGCGTCCAAATCGGATGCAAAAAACACGCTTTCCTCCTCCTCGTCGTTTCCCCAACCGCGGGGTCGCTTCACGCGCAAAAGCGCGCCGGATGTCGGACACACTCGCACGACTCTCGCTTTCGGCGCGTCTCGAGCGGCGACGAGTACGATGTGAATCTCACATGTGTCCGATTCTGTCACCACGCACGAGCCTTTCGGAAAGGACGACGACTTTGAACCGTTCTCGGAGGAAGGGCCATCGTCCGAGGAAGAAGAAACGCCGGCGCTGTGTCGATGCATCGTCTCGCTCTCGATGACCTTTCGAGCAGCGCGACTACTCGAGATGATGCGTGAAGTGTATTATTCGTTTCAAGAACAGAAGCAGTCCTCGTCTTTTTCGTCGCAGTCGTCTCGAGATAAAAAAGGCGCAAACATCCTCTCGCGTGCTCTGTGCGCGGAGGAGCGTTGGTCTTCCTCTCTCTTGCGTTTGCGCTTGCGAGTGTGTTTATGTGTGTGCGTTTGTTGTAAGTTAAATTTGTGCGGAAAATGCGTCATTCTTTCCCCGCGTAATCTCTCTGTCGTCCTTTTGTCTCCGTCGTGAGATGCAATTGA
>Ga0209309_10000566_pt1 | contig 42908 bp, 28 predicted proteins | sample COGITO_mtgs_1204_2_FD_184807 | JGI IMG/M metagenome (GOLD analysis project Ga0209309, IMG submission 184807) | Pelagic marine microbial communities from North Sea - COGITO_mtgs_120412 (SPAdes) (version 2) | ecosystem: Environmental > Aquatic > Marine > Epipelagic ... | reverse complement strand
TTCATCCTGTTATTCAAACTGGTGTACTAAGTAAAGTGCCTAATACTCGCTTTATTGGCTTAAACCATATGCCGCCGGAGATGCTTTGGACAGACGAGTGGTACGAGTTTGGGCCAGAGCTCACTAAGTTAAACTACTTACTCACGGTTGATGAGCAAAGTTACAACCCAACTGCCGATTGGGGTAATAACAAAACAGGCTCAGGTATGGGGGCGTTTCATCCTATTTCGTGGTATCACAATTACGATGGCGGACGCTCGTTTTATACAGCCCTTGGGCATACTAATGCGGTGTATAAAAGTGAGTTTTTAACCGAGCATATTTATGGCGGAATTTATTGGGCTGCAACGGGTAAAGGGTTAAAAAAGTAGCAATTAATAAATAACTAATAAATACGCTTTTTAGCACAATTCATGTCGATTCAGGCTGCTTTTTTAAGCGGCCTTTTATATTTTTTAAGTACTTCTTAAACACTTATTAAGCACCTCACAAATTTCACTTAGTTTATAAAACAGATAAATAGTTTTGAGAATACCTTGATCAAATGGTCAAAAAGACTATATTAAATTTGCACGCTGATATAATTCAAATAAAGAGGATAAACATGAAAGTATTTTTTAAAATAACAACTTTATTGTTAACACTAATAAGCTATCAATCACTTGCTGCATTTAATAGTAACCCATCGAGTGTAGGCGCTGATAGTTCAGGGGCATACCGTAACCTCGCACAAGAAATGGGTAAAACAAACATACAACAAAAGGTGAATAGTACTTTTGACAATATGTTTGGCTATAACAATACACAACAACTTTACTACCCGTACACCGAAAACGGTGTTTATAAAGCACACTACATAAAAGCAATTAACCCTGACGAGGGTGATGATATAAGAACAGAAGGGCAATCGTGGGGAATGACCGCTGCTGTCATGCTTAATAAACAAGAAGAATTTGATAACCTATGGCGCTTTGCAAAAGCGTATCAAAAAAATCCAGACAACCACCCTGATGCTAAAAAACAAGGCGTTTACGCGTGGAAACTAAAGCTTAATCAAAACGGCTTTGTTTATAAAGTAGATGAAGGCCCCGCTCCGGATGGCGAAGAGTACTTTGCTTTTGCACTACTTAATGCCTCCGCTCGTTGGGGTAATTCGGGGGAGTTTAACTACTACAACGATGCAATTACCATGTTAAACACAATTAAAAATAAGCTGATGGAAAACCAAATAATCCGCTTTTCGCCTTATTTAGATAACTTAACAGACCCTTCTTACCATATACCTGCGTTTTACGACTACTTTGCTAATAACGTAACTAACCAAGCAGACAAAACTTACTGGCGACAAGTAGCCACAAAAAGTAGAACCTTACTCAAAAACCATTTTACAAAAGTAAGTGATAATCCGCATTGGAACTTACCTACATTTTTATCGCGCTTAGATGGCAGCCCTGTTATTGGCTACATTTTTAACGGCCAAGCAAACCCAGGTCAATGGTATGAATTTGATGCATGGCGCGTAATTATGAATGTGGGTTTAGACGCGCATTTAATGGGTGCTCAAGCGTGGCATAAAAATGCAGTTAATAAAGCACTTGGCTTTTTAAGTTATGCAAAAACAAACAACAGTAAAAACTGTTACGAGCAAGTGTATTCGTACGGTGGTGCGCAAAACAAAGGCTGTGCAGGCGAAGGTCAAAAAGCCGCGAATGCAGTAGCGTTACTTGCTTCAACAAATGCTGGGCAAGCAAATGAATTTTTTAACGAGTTTTGGTCTTTATCGCAACCAACCGGTAGCTACCGTTACTACAATGGTTCGCTGTATATGTTAGCTATGCTGCATGTATCGGGCAATTTTAAGTTTTATAACAACACGTTTAATTAAAATAACGGTGCTTAAGTAGCAAAAACCTAAGTAGTAAAAGCTTAGGCAGCAAAACCTAGATAATAAAAAACCGGTGTAACTAAGTTACACCGGTTTTTGTGCTTAACTAATAAACTTAACTTTCTCTTTAATAAGTTGCTTAACTAATTAGCCAAACCAGCTATTTTTACATCAAGTGTAAATAACCCCTTAGCGGTAGTTATTAATAACGTTTTTCGGTTTTTACCACCAAAGGCAAGGTTGGTTACATTAGGGCCAAGTTCAATTTTATCGATAAACGCGCCACTTGGCGTGTAAATATTAATAACGCCTTTGCTGTGGCTACTTACGTAAATATTGCCAGCAGAGTCTACTTTTATACCATCTGGCGAGGTTACTTTAATAAAGTCTTCGCGCGGTAAAATATCACCGTTTTTATCAATAGTGTATTTGCTTACGCGGTTGCTAAAGTCGCCAACATAAAGGGTATGCTGATCTGGCGAGAGCGCAACACCGTTGGGCTTTTCAAGCGTAGCGTCAATTAAACTAAGTACGCCTGTATCACTTAACTTATACACACCGGTATAAGGCATTTGTTGAGTGCGTTCGCCTATTTGCCAGTTAGGATCTGTAAAGTAAATATCGCCATTTCTGTGCATAGTCATATCGTTTGGCGAGCTAAAGCTTAGCCCATCAAATTCGCTAACTATTACGGTATTAGTTTTACTTTTTATATTAATTTTAGAAAGCGACTGCGTACTATGGTTAAGCGTATAGAGGCTCTCTCCTTTGGCATACAATCCGTTTGTACCACTGTGTTTTAAATAAGTGGTGAGAGTATTGGGCAGCACTAATTTATAAATGGTGGAGTCGGGGCCAAGTGCTTGCGAGCTTGCAAAGTTCATTTCTGAAAAATAAAACGCATTGTCTTGGCTTGACCATGTTGGGCCTTCTAAAAATAAAAGCTCGTCATTAACAAGCGTGGGTTCTACGCCCTTTATTAATGGCGACTGCTCATTATTAATAGTGCTTATTTGCTCACTGTTTGGGTTGTTTACAGCGTTTAACAAAGGCGGGTTTTGAGGTTGTTGTGCCAGCGCTGCTTTATTAAAACAGAGCATTAATACAACTAAGCTTAGTATTTTTTTGTGTGTTTTTAGCATGGACGTTTACTCAGGTTTGTTTAATCTATAATTAATGGTCATTTTGACTATATCATTTATTTTTTTCGTTGTATGATATTTATCGAAAATAATAACGATTCAACGGAGCACACACATGCATAAAAAACACACACTCGGCCTGCTTTTACTTGCAGGATCATTAAGCGTAAACGCTGCACAAGACCAAGCTCTTAAAAACACCTTTGCAGACTCATTCAAAATGGGGGTTGCTGTAAATCAGGATATAGTGACAGGCAAAAACGCAGCCGCGCAGTCAATTATTGCTAAGCAATTTAATACAGTCACTCTTGAAAACGCCATGAAAGCAGAAGTAATTTACCCGCAGCAAGGTAAGGTCGATTTTAGTGGTGCAGATGCGTTTATAGATTTTGCTAAGCAAAATAACATGTTTACCGTAGCCCACACCTTAGTGTGGCATAACCAAACGCCTGACTGGTTTTTTACAAATAGTAAAAATGAGCCAAATACCCCAGCAGGGCAATTAGAGCAAATGCGCAAACACATAGAGCTTGTAGCAGGGCGCTATAAAAACAAAGTAGATGCGTGGGATGTAGTTAACGAAGTGATTGCTGATGATGGCTCTTATCGCCCAACTGTGTGGGTTAACCGCGTAGGCGATGGCGATACTATGGTAAAAGCCGCGTTTAAATACGCCCAGCAGTATTCACCTAATACCGAGCTTTACTACAACGATTTTAATGCATGGCGACCAGAAAAAAGAGACGGCATTATACGCATGATCAAAATGCTGCAAAAAGAAGGTATCCGCATTGATGGCATTGGCATACAAGCGCATTGGGGGCTTAACTTTCCTAAAATGCAATACATTGAACAAGCCATTGACGCATACGCCGCACTGGGTATAAAAGTGATGATCACCGAGCTTGATATAGACGTGCTGCCTTTAACAAAAGAAGGGCAAATTACCGGCACCGATATGATGAAACCGCAGTTTCAGCTAGAAGAATTTGAAACCTACCTCGACCCATACAAAAATGGCTTGCCGAGCGATGTAGAGGCGCAACTAAACGCCCGTTATAAAGCCTTGTTTGAATTGTTTTATGCAAAGCGCGACAAGATAGACCGCGTAACCCTTTGGGGATTACACGATGGTATGTCGTGGAAAAACGACTACCCAATCCCAAACAGAACAAACTACCCATTACTATGGGATCGTAATTTAAACCCTAAGCCAGTTATTAAAACCATCGCTGATGTAGTTAAGTAAATCGCATTGTGTAGTCAAAGCCGAGTATTTTTAAATACTCGGCTTTTTTGTTTGCAAATTTTTATATGGAGGCAAGTAAAAGTCATTTTACTAAGCGATGAGCTGGTAAACCTTGATCTTATCTAAGTAATACAAGCACAAGTATTACTTACACCTTCTATTTAATTATTTTTATCAGACTCAAATCAAACTCAAAGCATACTCAATATAAAACGGGTCAAATTTTAGCCTTGATCCTTATTGTTAATTAGACTATAGCAGTGTTGGTTTTAGGTTAATTTTATGATTGCATATTCACACACACGATATAAAACAATAAATTTTAATTTAAACCTTAACTATAACTCAATGATTTTAAGTTTATATTTGTACCCTTGTACAAGGTAAATATTAACGTTTGAAGAGATATTAAAATAATAAATATAAATGACTGTTTGTTTTTCTAATTAGTTATAGTCATGTTGAATAATAGATTTTGATGATGCAGTAGAAATACTCTTATCATATTTTATTCACTCAAATGGCTTTACTGCACCTAGTTTATAAACGACTCATTTATTGCTTTAGTCTAAGGAATAAAAAATGAATAAATCGATTTTTCGTAACACCGGATTAGTGACCTTAGTATCACTATTAATGGCGTGCGGGGGGAATAGTAAAGATACACCGGTGCCTGAACCTATACCGGAAGTAGTAGCCCCTGATACTCCAGCGCCTGAAGCGCCAATAGCAGCTGAAATAGCAAATGGTGGGTTTGAAGAAGACACTACAGGGCAAACAACGCCCGTCGGAAATTGGGTATTTAGACCAGATCAAGAATCAAGCGCTACTTCTACTATAGAGATAATTGAATCGCAAGAAGGCGTTAATACTTACAAAGGCACCAAAGCAGCTGAGGTTATTGTTAATACATTGGGTGACAACCCTTGGGGAATTGAAATAGCTTATGAAGACCTTCCTATCACCGGTGGTAAAAATTACGAGTTTAGTGTTTGGGCCAAAGGTGAAGAGGGAACCAGTGCCGATTTTTGGATTCAAACACCTGCGCCAGATTATGGTCAACTTAGCCTAGTAAAAGAAACACTCACAGGCGAGTGGCAAAAAATAACATTAACAGCCGCAACAGCCGAAGCTGACTCCTTAGTTAGGCTGGCAATTCACTTTTCAAAAGAAGAGAACATTAACAAGTCTATTTACCTAGACGAATTTTCAGGCTTTATTTTAGACGATGTACCAGCAGAAGAAATACCTGATGTTCAATACAGCGAAGTGACAGCACAAAGTTTAAAAGCATTAGCACCTAATTTTAATATTGGTGTAGCTGTTCCTGCGGGTGGATTTGGTAACAGCATAATAGACAGACCAGAGATTAAAACGATTATTGAACAACACTTTAATCAACTCTCTGCTGAAAACATTATGAAGCCTACCTATTTACAACCAACCCAAGGTGAATTTTTTTACGATGATTCTGATGAGCTAGTTAACTACGCCAAAGACAACTCACTCACGGTACATGGTCATGTTTTTGTGTGGCACTCGCAAATTGCACCTTGGATGCAAAGTTTTCAAGGTGATAAAGCCGCGTGGATAACCATGATGGAAAATCATATCACTCAAGTTGCCACTCATTTTGAAGAAGAAGGTGATAACGATACGGTAGTTAGCTGGGATGTAGTTAACGAAGCGTTTATGGAAAACGGTAAATACCGTGGTGAAAAAACCACAAACGACAGCGCCGACGAATCTGTGTGGTTTGAAAATATAGGTGCGGAATTTTTACCGTTATCATATAAAGCAGCAAGAGCGGCCGATCCTGATGCCGACTTATACTATAACGATTACAACCTGATTTGGAATGCTGATAAATTAGATGCTGTTATCAATATGGTTAACGATTTTCACAACAATGGCGTGCCTATTGATGGTATAGGGTTTCAATCTCATATTTCACTTAACAGCCCTGATATTTCAACCATTCAGGCACACCTTCAAAAAGTGGTCGATATTCGGCCTAAAATAAAAGTGAAAATTACCGAGCTAGATGTTCGTATGAACAACGAAGGCGGCATTCCTCTAACTTACTTAACCAGTGAAAGAGCAGATGAACAAAAGCAGTACTACTACGATATTGTTAAAACATACTTAGAAACGGTACCTGAAGATCAACGCGGTGGCATTACTATTTGGGGCGTAATTGACGAGGATAGCTGGTTACAAAACTGGCCAGAGCCAACAACAGAATGGCCACTGTTATTTTTTAATGACTTTACTGCAAAGCCTGCCTTGCAAGGATTTGCTAATGCATTAAAAGAGCTAATTGAAGTAGCTGAACCAGCACCTTCATCAGAGCTGCTAACTAATGGCGACTTTGAAGCCGGACTAGATTCATGGCAAGCCCGTGGCAGTGCAAGCATAACCTTAGATACAACCCAAGCTCATAGCGGTAATAATAGCGCTTTAGTACAAGGGCGAACTGAAACGTGGAATGGCATACAAAAGGATATAAAAGGCTTATTTAGCGCAGGTGAAACGTATAACGTATCTGCGTGGGTTAAGTTATCTGACGACAGCACAACAGTCTCGCCAGATATAAAACTAACGCTACAAATAGAGCACACTAGCACCGAGTACCTTGAGCTTACACCCGTTACTACCGTTAACGCGGGTGACTGGGTACAGCTTTCGGGCACTTACACACATTCAATTACAACGCAGGAAAGCGCCGCTTTACTTTATGTTGAGTCAAACGAACTGACTGCTAATTTTTATGTGGATGATGTATCGGTCACTTTGGTCGAATAATAAACCTAACTAAAAGTAATTAACCTCAGATTAAATAGTCTGTATTTTTATACAGACTATTTTTTTGCCTATCTAAACGAATCAATAGTTTTAGTATTTCTAAGGCTTAAAATTGATATTTATGGTTTACTGGTTTTTAAAGTGATTAATAGTAAAATGATATCATTGAAATAATATCGGAAAAATTGAGAATGGGAAAAGCAGGTTTAGAATGGATATTTCAAAACTATAATAATCAATTATATTTACTATTTAATTTCGTTAATAAGAGCCATCAGTCATTAGAAGAAGATGCTTCAGTAGCGCTGACAACAGACTGCCCAGATACGAATGAAGCTTTAAAAGAAACGTCAAAGAAGCTATTGAGAGCCATTAGTAATGACGAAAAAATTATAGAGTTAGATTCTCAATATTCCCGTGAGATACTTAGTGCCCTGAAAGCATTTAAGATGTCTTCATCGACTAGAAATATACTTCATGAAATGGTACTTAGTCAAATTGCAACCTTGCAAGAAGCTATGTTTAAAGATTGCTTACAACATATATATATTTCCTTTCCTAAAACATTAATGAGTAAAGAAAAAGTTTCAATAATTGATGTATTAAAGCATAGTCATATGGCTGATTTTATAGAGTCACATGCCAAAGAAGAAGTACAAAAGCTTCGAGGTGGTATCGATTCTATTCAAAAAATATACAATGATAAGTTTAACATTGATCTTACAGGATTCGACGATTGGTACAATATAATAGAGCTTACTTATCGTAGAAATTTATTTATTCACAATAAGGGTATTATAAATCGCGATTATTTGAAAGCATTTACTGATGCCAAGAAAAAATCAACAAAGGATATGAATGCAGTATTTAGTTCATCAAGAACAGACTTAAAAACTACTGAAAATATGTTGAAGATTGATAGCTTTATTAGTATGAATGATAAGTATATTTTAGATGGGATTAATACGTTATATAACTTAAATCACTTTGTAAGAGAACAGATATTAAATAAGTTTTATAAGTAAAAGGTGATGATATTTCGTTTTAATTAAAAAACAGCCTGATCTAATATTAGGCTGTTTTTTCCTCTAAAAGCGAAGCGTCTCTTAACCTCTTTGTGAATCATTCTCTTGCTCTATTAAACTAAAAAATCATCAAACCTACTTAGCCTGATACCTCACGACTACAAACTTAAGCGGCGCATCGCCATTGTTATAAATGCCATGTACGTCATTAGGCGCTGCAAATAAAATATCTCCAGTATGAGCAGGTTGGCTTTTGCCATTAAGCGTCCACGTGCCAGAGCCTTCGAGGATCATTAAGTATTCTTCATCGGGATGCTGGTGGGCAGGATGTATTTCGTTATTAGGTTTAATAACCGCAACGCCCGTAATAGCACCTTTAGTGAGTGGTGTATCGCCATAAAAATAAGTATGAAAATCACCGCCTTCATAATGAGTAATGTGCGCGTCTTTTTGACTCACAATAGCTGATGTAAGTTGTGTGGGTTTATCTGCTGCGCTGACAGGTAATGCAGCAGTTAATGCGACCATTAATGCAAAAATGGCTACGGCTGTTAGTGATAAGGTGTTTGTTATGTTTTTCATGTGTGTCCTTGCTAATTTATTTACTAATTATCTTGCTAGTTAGGTATGCAATTAAGAAATGTATGCTGTGTTATTTTTGTTCAGTCTATTTTAATAAAACGTTGTTGTCAAAAAGACTATATGGTGTTAAGTTTACGTTGCACACTAAAAAACACACAACAGGTACATCATGCATAAAAATAAACTTACGATTGCTATTTTATTAGGAATGTCGAGCCTTGCACTTGGCTGTAATGACTCAGCAGAGCAAAGTAAACCGACATTAAAATCACAAAAAGCGCCGGATCAATTAACGCTTAAAGCGCAATTTAAAGACAACTTTAAAATTGGTACAGCGATTAGCCGCGACCAAATATTAGGGGCTTTGCCTGAAGATTTAAATGTGGCTAAAGCGCAATTTAATACCTTTACGCCAGAAAACTCAATGAAGTGGGAGCGTATACACCCAGAGCTAGAAACGTATGACTTTGAAGCTGCTGATGCGCTAGTTGAGTACGCACAAGAGAACAGCCAAGAGTTAGTTGGGCACACATTAGTTTGGCATTCGCAAACTCCTGACTGGGTTTTTGAAGACGACCAAGGCGAACCACTTACTCGTGACGCATTACTTAAGCGTATGCAAAACCATATTAATACTGTTGCAGGGCGTTATAAAAACCGCATTTTTGCATGGGACGTTGTAAACGAAGCACTTAACGAAGACGGCACACTGCGTGAATCTAAATGGAGCACCATTATTGGTGACGACTTTATAGAATACGCGTTTAAATACGCTAAACAGGCAGCACCTAATGCCAAGTTATATTACAACGATTACAACTTGTATAAGCCAGAAAAAAGAGCCGGTGCAATTGCGCTTATTAAAAATTTGCAAAGCAAAGGTATTCAAATTGATGGTATTGGTATGCAAGCGCATTACTCGCTTGATAACCCAGAGCTTTCGTTAATGGAAGACTCTATTGTGGCATACGCAGCCACTGGCATTGATGTGATGATAACCGAGCTTGATATTTCGGTATTACCGTTCCCTGAAGGTGAAGAACAAGGGGCTGATATTTCGTTAGATATTGCGCTACAAGAGCGCTTTAATCCATACCCAGATGGTTTACCTAGTGAAGTAAACACCCAGTTAGGTGAGCGCTATAAAGCCGTGTTTAACATACTTAAAAAGCATGACGATAAAGTAAGCCGCGTTACATTTTGGGGCATAAGCGATGCACGCACTTGGCGAAACGATTGGCCAATGCAAGGGCGCACCGATTACCCATTATTAATTGACCGTGAGCTAAAACTTAAAAGCTTTGTAAGCGATTTATAATAGTAAAAAACATTTAACCTCCCGTAAAGGATCGCCTAATAGCGATCCTTTTTTGGTTTTAAGCGCTTAAAATAGCTATTTTTGATAGGTTTATTATTAAGATTTCAAGTTAGTTAAGCAGTAACTAATATGCGTTTGCAAAGGCACTTGTGGTGTTAAATAGCTAAATGGGAAGTGTGGGTTATTAGGGCTGTCGGGGAAAAATTGGGGTTCTAGGCATATACCGTCGTATGCATTAAACGGAGTTTTTAAATGCTGCCCTGTATAAACCTGAATGGCAGGGTAGTTAGAGAATACACTCAGCACTAGTTTTGTATCGGCGCTTGTAAGCTCTGCGTGTTGCTTATTGGTTTGCAGGTTAAGTGTTTGTTCGGTTACAAAGTTATGATCGAGCTTATCGGCTTTATTAAGCACCCGCGCATTTGTGTAGTCAAAAGTGGTATTTGCTACAGGCGTTATTAAACCTGTGGGAATGGCGTTTGTATCTACGGGGGTATAATACGCGCCGGCCAGTTTTAATGCATGCCCTTGTGCGCTGTTAGTAATGCCATTTAAATTAAAGTACGGGTGTGCTGTTGGCCCTGCAATGGTTTTTTTATTACTGGTAATTGTAAATTTAATATCAAGATTACTGTGGCTTTTACTGTTAGTGGTAAAGGTATACAGCACGTTAAATGTAGTTTTACCTGGGTAGCCGTTGTATCCATCGGGTAGGGTAATACTTAAACTTAATGCATTTTTGTGATGATAATCGAGCTGCCAAAACAAGTCGCTTAATGCTTTTTGGCCGCCGTGAAGTTGGTTTACTCCTTCGTTTTTATTAAGTGCATAGGCTTTATCATCAATGTTTATTCGGGCGTTACTTAGCCTGTTTGCATAAGGACCGGCTATAGCGCCTAAGTAAAACGTGTCGTTTAAATAATCATTAATATTAGAATAGCCAAGTACAATATTTCGTTTTTTATTATCAATATGGGTAACCCAGCTGGTAAGCCGGGCACCGTAGTTAATAATAGAAATAGTGTCGTTTACCTCATTACTTAGTGTGTATTGAATAAGTGAAGTTGTCATTGTGGTTACTCTTTTAATTGTTCGTTCTAGCTTTTTTAATTTCTTCTTTTACGATTGGGTACAGATCGTAAGTTGGGTAAAACTCAGTGCTGTAAGCTTTCCAACCATAACGTTCAATCGATAAGTTTACTTTAGGTAACAACGCTGCCGGAAAGCGCAAAGTGACTACTTGCCCTATGCCCATCATTACTTTCCAAGATTCTACCGTTGCGCCCTCTGGCGGAAAATGTTTGTAAAAGTTAGCGTTATTGAGTATTTCTTTTATTTCAGAGAGGTTTTTTGATTGGTCGTGTTTTAAAAAAATCGTTAGCATTAGTTCATCATTTTGCTCGTCATTTGCCCATGCGTTAAAACTAGTACTTGCACTAAAAAGCATAATTAATAGTAAGTATTTCATAGTTCACCTTTGTTGGTTAATTGTAAAAATGCGCCGAGCTTTGGGAGGCTTAGCGCATTAATTGGATAAAGTTTGGATTATTTAGCGCATTACGCGTACTAAATATATTAAGCGTTGGCTTTAATTAACGCCTGCGCGGTGCTCACTACATTTTTGGTGGTAAAGCCAAAATGCTCTAATAACACATTACCTGGCGCCGACTCACCAAAAGTGCTCATACCAATTACTTTGCCTTGTAAGCCTACATATTTAAGCCAGTAATCTTGGTGTGATGTTTCAATTGCAATACGGTTTGCTACCGAGTTTGGCAATACACTTTGCTTGTAACCATCTGATTGCAGGTCAAACAATGTGGTGCTTGGCATTGATACCACACGCACTGCAACACCTTGTGCTGTCAGCTCTTTTGCGGCTTGCATTGCTAAATCAACTTCAGAACCCGTTGCAATTAAAATAAGCTCAGGCGTTTTACTGCTATCGCTAAGAATGTAGCCGCCTTTTTCTATATCGCTAATTTGCTGTGCGCTGCGTGGCTGGTGGTTGAGCCCTTGGCGACTAAAAATAAGCGCAGTAGGTTGCTGCTGATTTTGTATCGCGTTTTTCCACGATACTGCAGTTTCTACTGCATCACACGGGCGCCATGTGACTAAGTTTGGGGTCATACGTAGGTTGGCTAGTTGCTCAATAGGTTGGTGAGTTGGACCGTCTTCACCTTGGCCTATAGAGTCGTGGGTATACACAAATATATTTTGAATACCCATAAGTGCCGACATTCTTACTGCGTTACGGGCATATTCCATAAACATTAAAAACGTTGCGCCGTAATTAATAAAACCACTGTGCAGTGATATGCCATTCATAATGCCGCTCATACCGAACTCGCGCACGCCATAAAATAGGTAATTACCGCTGGCGTCATCTGCGCTTATGCCTTTAGAGCCAGACCACAGCGTTAAATTAGAACCGGCTAAATCGGCAGAGCCACCCAATAACTCTGGTAAGTGCGGGGCAAAGGCTTCAATGGTGTTTTGCGAGGCTTTTCGGCTTGCAATGTTGGCAGCGTCTTTGTTGCACTGTGCAATGTAGTCGTTTGCAATAGCTTCAAAACTTTCAGGCAGGGTGCGTTTAATTACGCGGCGTTCAAATTCTTTGGCAAGCTCAGGGTGGCTTTTGGTGTAGTCACTAAACAGTTGTTGCCATTGTTTTTGTTTTTTATCACCGCTTTGTTTAGCGTCCCAATGGGCGTAAATATCATTGCTGATACTAAATGCTTTATTTGGGAGGTTTAAAAATTTGCGCGCCGCAGTTATTTCGTCATCACCTAATGGCGAACCGTGGCAATCGTGCGAGCCTGATTTATTTGGCGAGCCAAAACCAATCACGGTTTTACAACAAAGTAGAGTAGGTTTATCGCTCACTTGTTTTGCTTGTGCAATGGCGCTGGCAATTTGTTCTGGGTCGTGGCCGTCTATATCTTTTATTACATGCCAGCCGTACGCTTCAAAGCGTTTAGCGGTGTCGTCGGTAAACCAGCCCTCAACGTGTCCGTCGATAGATATACCGTTATCGTCCCAAAAAGCAATAAGTTTACCCAAGCCTAGTGTGCCGGCAAGCGAACATGCTTCGTGCGATATGCCTTCCATTAAACAACCATCACCCATAAAACAGTAAGTGTAATGATCTACAATATCAAAACTCTCTTTGTTAAATTGCGCGGCGAGGGCTTTTTCGGCAATGGCCATACCTACAGCGTTTGATAAACCTGCGCCAAGCGGGCCTGTGGTTGTTTCAACACCTGGGGTGTAACCGTATTCAGGGTGACCTGGGGTTTTTGAATGCATTTGTCTAAATTGTTTAAGCTCGCTTAGTGGTAGTTCGTACCCGCTTAAATGCAATAAAGAATAAATAAGCATAGATCCGTGACCGTTACTGAGTACAAAGCGGTCTCGGTTTGCCCAATTTGGATCGTTTGGATTATGGTTTAAAAAATCGTTCCACAGTACTTCGGCTATATCGGCCATACCCATAGGTGCGCCCGGATGCCCTGAATTTGCTTGCTGTACCGCATCCATGCTAAGTGCGCGAATAGCATTTGCAAAAGGCGCACGAGAAGAAAGCTGAGTCATGTATTACCTCAAATAAAATTAAAAAAGCCTGCACGTTATGTGGCAGGCTTGAGGGAAATTAGTTTAGTAAGTCTTCAACCAATTTAGCCAAAATACGCTGATCTTTGGCAAAGTTACGAATACCTTCACCGAGCTTTTCGCTGGCCATTGCATCTTCGTTGTGCTGCCATAAAAATTGCTCGTGGGTGAGTGGGGTTATGTCACTTTGCGGTGCTTTGGCAATATTTGCAGCGTCAAGCTTAGTAACCAGAGTACCTTCTTGGCTTTGTAAATCATTGAGTAATGATGGCGAGATAGTCAGTAAATCGCAGCCAGCAAGTTCGATTATTTCCTGAATGTTTCTAAAGCTTGCGCCCATTACCACGGTTTTATAACCGTACTTTTTGTAGTACTGATAAATACCTGTAACCGACTGCACACCAGGATCTTCGCTTGGAGTGTATTCTTTATTATCGCGGGCTTTGTACCAATCAAGAATACGCCCAACAAACGGAGATATAAGCGTTACATTAGCTTGTGCGCATGCAATGGCTTGAGCCATCGAAAAAAGTAGTGTTAAGTTACACTTAATACCTTCTTTTTCTAACTGTTCGGCGGCTTTAATGCCTTCCCATGTTGAAGCAAGTTTAATAAGTACGCGGTCTTTTGAAATACCCGCTTGCTCGTAAAGCGAAATAAGCTTACGCCCTTTGGCAATACTTGCTTTGGTGTCAAACGATAAACGCGCATCTACTTCGCTTGATATACGCCCAGGTATTACCTTTAGTATTTCACAGCCAAAGTTAACAATAAGTTGGTCGCAAATAGCGTCAACGTTGTTGCCAGCTTTGCTTATAGCATCACTAATTAAATGTTTATACTGAGGTAATTTTGCAGCTTGTAAAATTAACGAAGGGTTGGTTGTTGCATCAACCGGTTGTAGAGCTTTGATTGACTCTACATCGCCACTGTCGGCAACGACAGTGGTTACTTTTTTGAGTTGTTCTAACAAGTTCATAATGATGTACGCCTCGGCTTTATAACCGAGGCGATGTCCTTATACGTAGCGGTTAACAATATTCTCAAGCAGTTCTTGGCGACCAGAAACTTGCTTAGGATCGATGTTGTTCTCGTGTACTAAGGCTGAAAGGCTTTCAAGTGATTGCTCACCATTTAGAATGCTTTGACCTAGGTCTTCTTTCCAGCCTGCGTAACGTTTTTCAACAAAGTCAGACAGCTCGCCACCTTCAATCATTGCTGCTGCATTGAGTAATGCTTTAGCCATCGTATCCATACCGCCAATGTGACCAATGAATAAGTCATCGCGTTCACACGATTGACGACGAAGTTTAGTGTCAAAATTAAAGCCGCCCGTTGTAAAGCCACCCATTTTTAAAATTTCGTAAACAACAAGTGTGCACTCAGCTACATCGTTAGGAAATTGGTCTGTATCCCAACCGTTTTGCATGTCGCCACGGTTAGCATCAATACTACCCATAATGCCTTCTGCGCAAGCAACTGCAATTTCGTGATGGAAACTATGACCCGCAAGTGTTGCGTGGTTTGCTTCAATGTTTACTTTAATTTCGTCTTGTAAGCCGTGCTTGTATAAAAAGCCTGCAACCGTTGCTGTATCGTAATCGTACTGGTGCTTAGTTGGCTCTTGTGGTTTTGGCTCAATTAATAATGTGCCTTTAAAACCAATTTTTTTCTTGTGTTCTACAACCATTTTCAAAAAGCGTGCGTACTGTTCGCTTTCTTGCGCAAGGTCTGTATTTAGTAGTGTGTCGTAACCTTCACGACCACCCCAAAGTACGTAGTTTTCGCCGCCTAAACGATGCGTTATTTCCATTGCATGTTTAACTTGTGCTGCTGCATATGCATACGTATTAGGATTAGGGTTTGTTGCACCACCGGCACAAAAACGTTGATTTGAGAATAAGTTAGCAGTACCCCACAGTAGTTTTACACCTGTGCGCTGCATTTCTTTTTCGATAATGTTAGCGATATGCGTTACGTTATCGTGGCTTTCTTGTAGTGTTTTGCCTTCAGGTGCAATATCAACATCATGAAAACAAAAGTAAGGAACGCCTAATTTTTCATAAAATTCAAAGGCTACTTTTACTTTTTGTTCAGCAAGTTCTAATTGATTGCCTACAGGTTGGATCCAAGGACGGTCAAACGTACCTTCACCAAAAATATCAAACCCTGTAGAACAAAAGTTATGCCAGTAACAAGCTGCAAAACGAAGGTGCTCTTTCATTGTTTTGCCAAGCACTACTTGGTTTTCGTCGTAGTAACGAAATGCAAATGGGTTTTTAGAGTTTTCACCCTCAAATTTAATTTTTTCAACGTTTGTAAAAAATTGCTCGCTCATATTGTGCTCCATTAATTTTATAATAGTGTATTAAAAGTATGTTTTTACACTTTGATAAAGTGCTTTGTATGTTGTGTATTGCTGTGCGTAAAAGTCTTGCATGATTGGGTCTGGCTCAATGGTTTGCGTTACTTTGCCGTTAACACACACTTGTTGTGCAGAGAGTTGTGTTACTGCTATTCGGGCAAGTCTTGCAGCGCCAAATGCGGGACCAACTTCTGAGCCTTCTCGGTAAATTAGGGGGCGGTTAAGTACGCTTGCGATGATTGTTCCCCACAGTGGGCTTTTAGCGCCACCACCAATAACGGTTACATCGTCAATTTGTGCGCCGGCATCAAGCAGTACTTGTTGGCCATCGGCAAAGGCAAAAGCAACGCCCTCGAGTACTGCGCGGCCAAGGGCTGCTGCATCAGTATCACTGTCTAAACCAAAAAACACGCCTTTGGCATCGGGGTTATTATGCGGCGTACGTTCGCCAGTTAAATAAGGCAAAAATATCACTGAGCTTGGTTTGCTAAAGTCGCATTTACTTACTTGTTCAAGCAATGCACCTTCGTTTTCAAAACCAGTTAATTTAGTGACCCAGGTTAAACAGCTTGCTGCGCTTAACACCACTGACATTTGGTGCCAGGTGTTTTCAATGCAATGACAAAAAGTATGTACAGCACCTTCTGGGTTAGGCAGGTATTTTTCGTTGGCAACAAAGTAAACGCCCGAAGTACCTAATGATAAAAACGCTTGTTTTGGCTTTACTACGCCTACACCGGCAGCGCCTGCGGCATTATCGCCACCGCCTGCAACAACAGGTACTTGCTCCATTCCCCATTTAGCAGCAACTTGGGCTGTTAATTTGCCTGTAATTTGTGTGCCTTCAAAAAGAGTAGGCATGTGTTGCTCTGTTAAGTCGCAAGCACTAAGCATTTTTTGCGACCATGCTCTTTTTTCTACGTCTAGCCATAATGTGCCTGCAGAGTCAGACATATCTGATGCAAAATCGCCGGTCATTAAAAAGCGTAGGTAGTCTTTTGGTAATAATACTTTGGCTACTTTTGCAAAATTTTCTGGCTCAAACTCTTTTAACCACACCAATTTAGGTGCAGTAAAACCAGGCATTGCTATGTTGCCGGTAATATTACGAGAATTTGGTTCGCGTTTTTCAAGCTCTACACATTGTGCAGCACTACGCCCGTCGTTCCATAAAATGGCTGGGCGAATAATATTATTGTTTTTATCAAGCAGCGTAGCGCCATGCATTTGCCCAGAAAGGCCCACAGCCTTTACCGATTTTAGTAATGCAGGGTGAGTATTTTTAAGATCCTCGATTGCACTACATGTAGCAAGCCACCAGTCTGTAGGGTTTTGCTCAGAAAAAAGTGGTGCTGGGCGTGAAACGCTTAAAGATCCACTTGCTTGAGCAAGCAATTGGTCTTGCTCGTCTAAAATAATTACTTTTACACCTGAAGTGCCTAAATCGATACCAAGGAACATAAATGTGATACTTAATGTTGTTTTAGTGTTAGCGCTAACATTAATGATTTGATATTGTTAAGTCAAGCTAGTTTTAAACTATGTTTAACAATTAATTTGCAAGTTTATTGCTTGGTTGTTGGAGTTCACTTAAATTTCTTTTTAAGATCATAAGGAAACACTATGAAAAAAATAAACTGGGGTATTGTTGGTTGTGGCCGAATTGCTGCACAATTTTGTGAAGACTTAGCACATACCAATAATGGTGTTGCGTACGCGGTTGCAGCAAGAAGTGGGGAAGATGCAAGCGCTTTTGCGAGCAAGTATGGCGCGGCAAATGCCTACGAAGGGTATCAAGCATTATTTGACGATAAAAACGTTGATGTAGTTTACATTGCCACCCCGCATAACTTTCACTTTAAAAATGCCAGTGATGCTATTAAAGCAGGCAAACATGTATTGTGCGAAAAGCCTATTACGGTTTCGGTAGAAGAGTGTAAGCAGTTGTCTTTACTGGCTAAAAAGCATGACATATTTTTAATGGAAGCCATGTGGACGTACTTTTTACCTGCAATACAAAAAGCAAAACAATGGGTAGATCAAGGGCGAATTGGCACTATTAAACATGTTAAAGCTGACTTTGGCTATCCTGTGCCTTTTAACCCCGACGGGCGTGAATACAACCCAGATTTAGCGGGCGGTTGTTTACTTGATATGGGGATTTATCCGCTTGCGATTGCCAATTACTTTTTAAATAACGACCTTGAAAACTTATACGTAAGAGCAAATATTCGCTACAAAGGCGTGGAAGACGATGTACTTATTACTGCTAATTGTGGCGATGTAATGGTGAGCTTAGCAACGTCATTTCAATGCCGGTTAGGGAATGGTGCGTATATTATTGGCGACAAAGGCTATATAAAAATACCCGATGCATTTAGAGCTTATGAGTGCTCTTTGTATGAGCTTGATGATTTAATAGAGCATTTTGAAGATGGCAGGCAGTCACAAGGTTATAGCTTTGAAGCCCAAGAAGTAGGGCGCTTACTGAGCGAAAATAAACGAGAGAGTGACATTATGAGTCGCTCTCAAAGTTTACTTTTACAATCGCAAATGGAGCGTATTAAGGCCTTGTTTTAAAATGGTTTTAAGAGAATTTTAAAAGAGCTTTAAATGAGTCTTAAGTGAGTTTTAAAAAGCTTTGGAATGGTTTTATATCAGCTTTAAATCAACTAATAAACTTAACTAGCGGCGATTTATTCGCCGCTAGGTTCGTCATAATTAAAAAATGAAAAATGAGCTTCTTTATTTTGTCCCGATAAGTCTTGGCACGCCATACCAATAAAAGCACCGGTAAAACACGGTCGATACCCTTGCGGTGATTGCTGCACGTAATCATCAGATAAAATGCTGCCATCGAGCACTGGGCCAAACTCTATCCAGCGTTTTTTTTCGGTCGCGTAGTAAAACTGCAGCTGAGCGCCATTAAAATCAGCTTTTAAGTAAACAGGCTTGTTTGTTTTAAGCAAAAGCGGTGCAACAGGCGTGCTTGTTTGGTATTTATCGCAGCTTATTACATTTAAATAACGTGGTGTGGTTTCATCACCTACATCGCCGCCGCTTATATGTAAATAGTAGTAATGAGCGGTGTTGTAATAACATACAAGCCCCGCCATTTGCTGAAAACTGCTCGGCGCAAAATCAACGCATGTGCTGCTAACAGTATGATGAGCTTGTACACGCCTGGCAATAAAACTTTGCTGATGCAATGAGCTTAAAGACTCTTTCCCCACTAGGGTGAGCGATGATTTTTGGGTGTTCTTATACACCCAATTTTTGCACATAGGTATGCGCAATGACTGAAAATCAACAGTAAGCCCATCGTTACTAAAATCAATATGTGTTGAGGGTTGAGGCTGTGGATTTGGCATTAAGCCCTCAACGGGTACGTGTATTCTCGGGACTTTATTTGTGTGTTTTGCATAAGGCCAGCCATCGTCTTTCCAGATTATTTGCTCAACCCCTGTTTCACGCCCTGTAATGCAGCGGCCACGCTCAGATAGTGGTCTTGATGTTAAAAATACAGTGTACCAATCACCGGTTTGTGTTTGAAAAAAATCTCCATGGCCACATTTTTGTAGCGCATTACTCGGCTCGTGGGCTGTTGTAATAACGGGGTTGTACGGGTGTACTTGGTAAGGGCCAAATACGTTTTTAGAGCGCGCAATACTAATGCAGTGTTCATACCCTGTGCCACCTTCAGCGGTAATTAAATAGTAGTAATCGCCGCGTTTTAAAATATGCGGGCCTTCAGTGCAACCAAGCTCTGTGCCTGCAAATATAGGTTTAACATCGCCTATTAACTTATTGGTTTTTAGGCAAAGCTCTTGCATTACTATGCCGCCAAAGAGTGTGTTGTCGCGGTGATCAACCAGCATGTTTAGCAAATAACTTTTACCGTCATCATCGTGAAAAATAGAGGGATCAAAACCGCTAGAATTTAAGTAAGTCGCTTGTGACCAGTTGCCGGTAATATCAGTGGTTGATACAAAATAATTTGGCGTGTCTTTCCATGGGCCATCAAAGCTTTTTACATTGGTATACACCAAATAAAAACGCCCATTGTTGTAGCTAAGTTGCGGTGCCCATACACCGGAAGAGTCGGGCACTCCTCGCATATCAAGTTGCTCTACGGTATTAAGCGCTTGACCTATAACTCGCCAATTAACTAAATCGGTAGAGTGGTGAATTTGTACACCGCCAAACCATTCAAAAGTTGAGGTGGCTATGTAGTAGTCGTTATTAACTCTGACAATGTTTGGGTCTGGGTTAAAGCCTCTTAGAATTGGGTTTTGCAGCATGCTCATAATATAGGCCTTTTTAAGTTTTTTATATTATTGGGTGTGAATACTATAAATTCGTTGTTAACGCTAACATTTTCGGTGTAGTATAAGACTTTGTCAATAAGTAATCATTTAAAACGCGCTGTAAACAATATCAAGCTTTACAATTATGTATAATGAAAATTAAGAAAGTTAATTATAACAATCCACTGATTGTGAGTAGGTAATAACAGTAATGGCCGATCCTAAAAGAGCAAGAATACAAGATGTAGCCGAGCAGGCTGGTGTATCAATGATGACAGTTTCGCGCGTGCTCAACCAAGACAAAAAAGTAAGCGACAAAACCCGCGAAAAAGTAATGGCGGTTGTTGAGCAGTTAAATTACAGACCAAATGTGTCGGCTAGGCGCCTTGCTAGCACTAAGTCATTCTTTTTAGGACTTTTGTACGATAACCCAAGTGATTCTTACATAAGCCAGTTTTTATTGGCTGCGCTTAAAAAATGCCGCGCATTGGGCTACCACCTTGTTGTTGACGAAGCGCATAGCGATATTGACAAAACAATTGAATCGGTAAAGCAACTTATTGATGTTACACAGGTTGATGGCATGATTTTACTGCCTCCTATGTGCGACAACGAACAGGTTTTAGATGTGCTTACTAAAGCACAAGTACCATTTGTAAGAATAACGCCAGATACAAAATTAAATCGCTCCCCTTATATATGCATGGACGATTATCAAGCGGCGTTTGATGTTACAGAGCATTTAATAAATCAAGGGCATAGCAAAATTGCACATATTATTGGCGACACCAAACAAGGTGTAAGCCGTTTGCGTTACCAAGGTTATTTAGATGCGCTGCGCTCTAATAAAATAATAACGCCACCTGAGTATATAGAGCAGGGCAGTTTTACTTATCAATCGGGCATGGAAGCGGCAATAAAATTACTTTCGCTTGATGATAAACCAACGGCTATTTTTGCAGCTAACGATGATATGGCAGCCGCTGTAATCTCAATAGCTCAAAAACAAGGTATTAATATTCCAAGCGAACTGTCGGTTGTCGGCTTTGATGACACGCAACTTGCAACCATAGTGTGGCCAAATATTTCTACGGTAAAACAGCCCATTAATGAAATGGCTGAGCTTGCTATTACTTTACTTGCATCGGGACAGTATAACGATTTGAGCAATGTAAAAAGTTTAGACTTAAGACATATTTTAGATTTTGAATTAATAGAAAGAGAATCAAGCTCAACCAATAAAAACAACTAAATAAGCACACCCTTTTGAGCTTCAAAATCTATATAAAATAACAACAACACACAATATGGATACTTATGAACGAGAAAGAAAATGTACTTTTAATAGTATTGGTTTGCTTTGTTGCGACCATTGGCGGTTTTTTATTTGGTTTTGACAGCGGTGTAATTAACGGCACGGTTGATGGACTCCAAACAGCGTTTGGCTCCAGTAGTGCGGGTACGGGATTTAACGTATCGAGCATGCTAATTGGTTGTGCAATTGGTGCGTTTTGCGCAGGTCGATTGGCTGATAAATTTGGACGACGTCCAATTTTACTTTTTGCCGCTGCTTTATTTATTATAAGTGCTTGGGGCTCGGGTGTGTCAGTCACATCGTTTGAATTTGTGATTTATCGCATTTTAGGCGGCTTAGCGGTAGGGGCTGCATCGGTTATGACCCCAGCTTATATTAGCGAAATTGCCCCGGCACGATACAGAGGCACGCTCTCTACACTGCAACAAGTGGCTATAATTTTTGGTTTGTTTAGCGCATTTGTAAGTAACTACTTTTTAGCAAATACGGCTGGCGGCTCTACGGCGTTATTTTGGCTCGACTTTGAAACATGGCGTTGGATGTTTTGGGTTGAATTATTACCTGCATGCTTGTTTTTAATCGCTTTATTTTTTATCCCCGAAAGCCCTCGATACTTAATTATGGCTGGTAAAAAAGACGCTGCTGCACGTGTTTTATCGTCATTATATGGCGATGAAACTGCCGCTCTTAAATTAAATGAAATAGCAGAGTCGCTTGCTGGCGATAAACACCAACCTAAATTATCTGATCTTATTGATAAACCTAAAAAACGTTTACGCCCCATTATTTGGATAGGGATTGGCTTAGCTACATTTCAGCAATTAGTCGGCATTAACGTTGTTTTTTACTACGGCGCGGTACTTTGGCAAGCAGCCGGTTTTACTGAATCTGACGCGTTACTTATTAATATAATAAGCGGCTTTGTAAGTATTTTAGCGGTGTTTATTACCATGTATTTTATAGACAAAATTGGCAGAAAACCTTTTTTGTTAACCGGCTCAATTGGTATGACGGTAACACTTTCGGTTATTGTTTATGCCTTTTTAAATGCAGATATTGGCTCAACAGGTAACTTAGAACTAGGAGAGCAGGGCATAGTTGCTTTAATAGCCGCTAATGCGTATGTGTTCTTTTTTAACCTATCGTGGGGCCCTGTAATGTGGGTTATGTTAGGCGAAATGTTCCCTAACCAAATTCGCGGTTCAGGCCTTGCAGTTACTGGCTTTGCCCAGTGGATAGCTAACTTTTTAATTACCTGGTCGTTCCCTGTTATGCTCACCGGTATAGGTTTAGCCGGTGCGTATGGTTTTTACGCATTTTGCGCGTTTGTTTCAGTCATATTTGTATTTAAGTTTTTACACGAAACCAAAGGCAAAGAGCTTGAACAAATGAAAGGGTAAATACTACCTATTTAATAAGCGCCAAAATTATTGTGATAGTTTTGGCGCTTATTTTATTTATTTTCATATCTACAATGAAAAAGTGTGCCTATATTCATCTTTATTTTTCTATAAAAGATTCCTAATAGGTAAAGTATATTTAGGAGTAATTTTTCTATCTTGCACCGCAATAATACCTTACATAAATTATGCTGGCTAAGTGGCCTTAATAATAGTTACCCTATTTGTATGGTTGTTTTAGCGAATTTAAGAGGTTGTAATTTAGGTTTAGCAAAACAATAAGCAAATGTCAGTGGACCTACTCTGCCAATCAGCATAAGTAAAATTATTATTAGCTGGCTTGGCATACTTAAACTACTAGTAAAATCACGAGATAGCCCTACAGTGCTCAATGCCGAAATTACTTCAAAAGTAATATCTAAAAGAGACGCTTGCTCGATTTTACTCATAATCATGATGCTTAAAAAAGCCGTAAATAAGTATAAAATTACAACACTCAATGCTTTTATCACAAGTTTGTCGCTTAGCTCTCTGTTAAATATGGTTACCTGTGGTTTTTGGCGTAAATAACTATACATAGCAAGTAGTAAAATAACAAAAGTTCCTATTTTAATGCCGCTTGCTGTACTTACCGAACCACCACCTATTATCATTAATAACAATGTAAGCAATGTCGAGTCGGAAGTGAGCTGGCTAATAGGTAAAGTATTAAAGCCTGCAGTACGTGGTGTAACTGCTTGAAACCAAGCAGCAATTACTTGCTCGTTAATTGGTAGGTTGGCAAGTGTGGCTGGATTTGAATATTCAAATAAAAAAATAAGAAAAAATGCACTGCAATTTATTACAGCACTAGCAATTAATACAATACGTGTATTAGTTGCTAGTTTATGCCAGCGACGTTGTTGATATATATCTATTAAAACGGTAAACCCTAAGCCACCGATTATAAATAATGCACTGATAATAAGATTAACAGATACATCACTTTTAAAAGCCATTAAGCTATTCCTGTCGAGTGCAAACCCAGCATTGTTAAAAGCCGAAATAGTATAAAATAGACTTTGATAGGCGCTACCAGCAATACCATAGTCATCTACCCAGCTAATAAAAAGTAAGCAAAATGCTATACTCTGAATTATTAGCGAGTAAGTTATTACACATTTAGCTACATGGATCACTCCATTTAAATCGCTGGTATCGAATGCTTGGCTTGCAAGTAAACGTTGTTTTAATCCTAAGTTTTTACCAATACTTAAAAATGAAATAACGGCTACGGTCATAAAGCCGATTCCTCCAATTTGAATAAGCACCATCACAACACATTGCCCAAATGTGGTTAGCGCAGTACCTGTATCAATAACAACTAAGCCTGTTACTGTAACCGCAGAGGATGCAGTAAAAAAAGCTTGAATAAAGCTAAGCGATTCAACACTTGCAAAAGGTAATAGTAATAAGCAAGTGCCGAAAATAATGAGTGTAAAAAAACCAGCAGTTAAAATTAAAGGGGGATTAACAGGCCTTTTGAAATTATTTAAACGGCGATTAAATTGCTTTGGAAGTACGTTTGCTTGCCAGTTGATCATAAGGCTTTAAACCGTTTGGTAAGTTTTGTTAAATAATGCTTGGAGCCTAGTAATACAAGGCTATCACCATGGCGTAACTCGGTGTCGAGTGTTAGGTCTGTATTAAAGTTGTCATCTCGGCGTAAGGTAAGCGGCTTTATGTCTGAGTTACGCTCTTTTAATAGCCAGCCAATATTGCGCCCAGATAAATGTAAATCTATGGCAAGCTCAACAATGAATGTAGATTGTGTAAGCGCAAAGTACTGGCTAACCATAGGGTAGTTAAGTGCATGGGCGACTCTTACACCCATTTCTTCTTCTGGGTGAATAATACGGGATACGCCAAGTTTGCTTAAAATTTGATGGTGGCTTTTAGAGCACGCTTTAACCCATATTTGTTCAACACCAAGGTTTTTTAAATGCAGCACGCATAAAATACTCGCTTCTATATTTTCACCAATTGCAACTAATACAGCTTGGCAGCTAGTTAAGTCGAGTCGAGCAAGCTGTGTTTCATCACTAGCATCTAAAATGACGGTGTAATTTAACTGATTAGCAAACGCGTTAATGGTGCTTTCGCTTATATCGGCTGCGCAAACGTGATGCCCCTGATTAGCAAGCTCAAGCGAGGCGGTAACACCAAAACTACCTAATCCAATTACTGCAAACTGTGCCATGTGTGTTCCTATTAAAAAAATACGACATAGCAAAGACTATGGAATTTTAAAAAAGAGTCACCCCATATCAATTAAGCTTTATAAACATTTAACACTACAGCCAAAAATCTTTATAAAAACTTTATACACAACGTATTAAAAAGCAGTAACCTATAAAAAGAGAATTTTATGGGAGTGCACAAATGGGTATTAATAAATGGCTTAAGCCGCTTTTATTAACAACAATTGCGCCTATTTTTATTGTGCTGGCTATTTTTCCAGTTCGAGAGTGGCTAACGACCACCGACATTGTCATGTTGCAATTACTTTGGGTGGCATGGGTTGCGGTGCGTCAAAATGCAGCCTTAGCGGGAATTACAACGTTAGTTAGTGTGGCATGTACCGACTGGTTTTTTGTACTGCCGTACTTTACATTTCATATCGAAAAAATTGAATACTTAGTCACTTTTACTGTCATGCTTATAGTTGGCTTGATGATAAGTAAATTGGCGGGCGAGCTAAGTAAAAACGTTCGTGATACCCAGTTACATGCCAGTAATACACGATGTTTATATGAGTTAGCTAAGGCGCTTAATGGGCTTGATGATATAAACGCTCAGCGCCAAGTATTTACAACATCGATTAAAAACCATCTAGGTATTACACTTTGTTGGAACAACAATAGAATGGATAATGGAGAGTACTTCAATATCGAACAAAACACACAATGGGGCGGCTTTAGTTCAGATGCTGAACTTAGTCCTGAAAACCGTGCATTTATAGACACGGCGCTGTCTTTGTTGTTTCAAGTTCACGAAAACTCAAATCTTAGAAACCAGTCTGCATCAATGAAAGTACAAGCAGAGTTAGAACGTGCTAAAAATGCATTGTTACGTAGTTTATCTCATGATCTACGCACGCCTTTGGCTACTATTATGGGCTCATCAAGCATGTTAGCTGACGAAAATATTGAGCTGAGTAAGGCATCAATTACAGAACAAGCAAAAAATATTTATGAGCAAAGTGAAATCTTAAATCAGCATTTTAATAAAGTGATGGAGCTTAGCCGGGTAAATAAAATAGGAGAGCAGCTAGCATGGCAAGCTATAAACGTGCATACACTTGTTACTGAGGCTAAAGCACGCAGGCAGCAGCAATTAAGTGGTTTTAACTTAGCGTTAGTCTTTGATAAATCTACTTGTTGTATAGGTGATATAACACTTTTAGAAATCGCGCTTGCGAATATATTCGAAAACGCAGCACGTTACGGTGATGGAGTGGCGACAGTGGACTTTAATACTGAGCGAATTGGTAACATAACACACTATAAAATAGCCATAAGCAATCTCATAGTTACTCATCCAAGCAGTTCGGATGAAGGAGTTGGGCTTGGTAGCGTAATTTGCGATGTAGTTGCGCAATTTCATCAAGGCGAATTTGTATTAGCTATTGATGAGCTGACCCAAGTAGCTACAGCAATACTTAGCTGGAGTGCAAAGAATGATTAATGTATTGGTGCTAGAAGACTCACCTGCACTGCAAAGTTTTTTAAAAACATTACTAGGTGCCAGTGGCTACAACGTATCAATTAGTGCGAAAGGGCTTGATGGTTTTTCATTAATGAGTGAGCAAAGCTTTGACTTAGTGTTACTTGATTTGGGATTGCTTGATATGGATGGACAGGCTTGGTTACTTGAAGTACGACAATGGAGCGAAATACCAATATTAGTGCTTTCGGCTCGCGATGGCGAGGTGGAAAAGGTTACAGCCCTTGATAATGGGGCAAACGATTATATAACCAAACCTTTTAGTGCAAACGAACTTCTGGCAAGAATGCGTGTGCTACTAAGAGTAAATACACAGCCCAGATTGGCACTGCAATGCGGTAACATCATTATAGATCCGCATAAGCACACAGTTACGCTTAACAGTAGCGATATAAAGCTCACTAATAAAGAATATAAAATTTTGCTTATGTTATTTCAAAATAAAGATAAAGTGCTTACTCATAATGCTATTTTAAGTCAGGTATGGGGGGATCAATACATTAATAGACCTGAGTATATACGTGTACATGTTGCGCAACTAAGACAAAAGCTTGAGGTAAACCCTGCAAGTCCTATTCATATCTTAACTGAGCCAGCGGTAGGTTATAGATTAGTTGGGTAGGCACTAAAAAATTATCGTCCTAAATTTAGCTATTTAGGACGATAAAGTTATACGTTTTCTAGCTTTGTTCCTTTGGTTTCTGTTACTAAGTAAATAACAAAAAGCACCGATATTAATGCGAAAAATGCATAGAGCGAATATGCGAGTACAAGCCCTCCACCGGCTAGCAATATAGGAAAGGTCATAGTGACTAAAAAATTAGCCAGCCATTGAGCAAGCCCTGCAACTCCTAAGCCTAATCCTCTCATGTTATTTGGAAATATCTCGCCTAGCATTACCCACATTACGGGACCCCATGAAAGGTTAAAAAAGAATACATATAAGTTGGCTTGTACTAGTGCAGTAAAGCCCCAGTCGCCAAGTTGTAATTGTCCTTGAGCGTCTATAGTGCCGTTAGAAAATGCGACAACTAAACCAATGAGTGAGAAGGACATGCCAATTGAACCGATTAATAAAAATGGTTTTCGGCCTAATTTATCAATAAGCGATAAAGTAATAAAGCAGGCAACTAAGCTAATTACGCCACTAATAATATTGATTAAAAGCGCATCCGATTCTGAAAAGCCAACGGCCTGCCATAATATAGCACCATAATAAAATACCACGTTAATACCGACTAGTTGCTGTAATGTTGCAAGTCCAATTGCAATATAAACGACTGGCTTTAGCTTGAATGTGTGTGATTGAAATAAGTTACTTATCTTAGGTTTTTTACTATTACCTAATGACAGCCTGATTTCTTCCCACATTGATTTGGCGTTTTTAGAACCAAATAGCTGCGATAGAATTTTCATTCCTGCTAGTTGTTTATTTTTCATTGCTAAATAGCGCGGGCTTTCTGGAATAAAAAATAAAGTGACTAAAAAAATAGTTGCAGGGATTAATTCTATCCAAAACATCCATCGCCACGTATCAAAGCCTGACCAAAGCACTTCGGTTGAGTTCCCAGATATTTGTACGAGTAAATAGTTACTTAAAAAAGAGCAAAATAATCCTAAAATAATAGCAATTTGCTGAATAGAAGTAAGCGTACCACGTAAACGTGCCGGGGCTATTTCACTTATATAAGCGGGCGTTAGTATTGAAGCTGCTCCTACCGCCAAGCCGCCAATTAAGCGATAAATTATAAATTCCCCCGACGATCCTGCAATGCCTGAGCCCCAGGCACTGATGATAAAAAGAACAGCAGTTGCAAGTAATACCTTTTTACGACCAAAATGATCGGCGCTTTTACCTGCTATTAATGCACCAATAGCGCAGCCTAGCAGCATACTCGCTACATTAAAGCCGGTTACTACGCTATCAGAGTTAAAGGCACCTTTAAGTCCATCAACTGTGCCATTAATTACACCGCTATCAAAACCAAATAAAAATCCACCAATCGCAGCTACGCACGCGATAAAAAATATACGTAATAAGTTCTCGCTTTCGTTATTCTCTAACTGAATAGATTCACCACTGAGCGTGGGATCTGTCGCTGTATTTTCCATTTTATTATTCCTAGATTTTTATTATTTTTTATAAAACAATGTTAGACACTGTAAATTTATCTTTTGGTATTTTAATACCTTGCCCAGAGCCCACCGTAACAATTAAGCGTCCTTTGTACGCAACAGCAATACCTTGCTCATTGATATAAGTGAGTTTATTTTTAGGAATTGTAAATTGGACGTCGTTTTGTGCTTTGTTTTTAAGAGTAACGTGCTTAAAACTCACTAATTGTTTATTAGGTGTTCTAATTGGCGCGTCGGGCATAGAAATATAAACTTGAGCAACATCGTCAGCTGTAAAACTGCTTTGGTTAGCGATTGTTGTTGTTAGGTTTAAATCGCCAGTGTCTGCGTTTATTGAATGACGTGTGTTTTTGTATTTAAAGTCTGCGTAACTTAAGCCGTAACCAAATGGGTAAAGTACTTCACCTTCATAATATTTGTATGTACGGTTTTGCATTGAGTAGTTTTTAAAGTCAGGTAAATCTGAAACTGATTTATAAAAGGTGATAGGCAATTTACCTGATGGGCTAAAGTCGCCGTAAAGTAAACCAGCTAGCGCGCTTCCTGCTGCCTCACCTGGATAGAAGCCCTGCACAATAGCGTCTATATTTTCGTTCTCCCAATTTAATGCCATTGCACTACCGCTCATATTTACAAGTACGATAGGTTTACCGGTCTGCTTTAGCTTTTTAAGTAAATTAAGTTGGCTTTTAGGTAAATTAATATTGGTTCGATCTCCGTGAGAAAACCCTTCAATTTGCAGTGGCATTTCTTCACCTTCAAGATTGGCACTAATACCGCCTACAAATACAATAACATCCGCTTCATTGGCATTGATCAGCGCTTGTTGAGTAAGGTTTTGAGGGTTTTTCAACCAGCCTAAACTTGCTGTTGGGTTAATAACGTTGCTATGCCAAAAATGATTGAATTTAGCTTGTGCAGTTAATATATATTCTTCATTTTTATTAAGCGTTATAGCGCCATTAACAGTTTTACCATTAAGTGTAAAACTTATATTGGTGGCTTTAAAATAGTATTGTGCTGTTTGCTCAGGTTTAATTATTCCGTCCCATTTAACAGCAAATTCTTGCTCAATAGAGTTGTCGATAGGGGAGCGTTCCCAGCTAAAATCGATATTTTTATCTATTTGTCGTTTAGCTGGTTGACGGTCAAAATTACTCGCTGGGTAATACTGGGCAATTAACCCTGGCTGCATTTGATTATTATGATCTAGATGAAAAAAATGCTTTGCCTCAATAGGTTGGTAATGTGTATAAACCTCACCGGTAATGCTTGAGCCTGCAGAATATGTAAGTTTATTTTTACCTAGGCGTTTTTCTAATGCGTATTTAGGAGTAATGGGTTTGATAGGTGTGCCGTTGTAATTTCCTAATAAAATAGCGGTGTTATTTGCATTCGGGCCAATTAACGCTATTTTTTCGTTACCTTTTAAAGGCAGCAATTGTTTATTTTTAAGTAATACTAATGATTTTTGAGCTGCTTCTTCGGTGAGTTTTAAATGTTCTGCAGCTCCAACTAACGTCATCGGTTTTTTAGAAAAAGGCACATTTTTAGCATCATCAAACATTCCTAATTTAAAGCGCGCATACATAAGGCGTTTTAATGCTATATCTATATCACTTTCTTCAACTAATCCTTCTTGTACGGCCTGAGTTAAATAACTATAGGTATTACCATGATGATCACCGCAATTTAAATCGGTTCCTGTTTTAAGCGCCATCGCTGCAGCTTGTGCTTCTGTACTGACTATATTGTGTGATTTTACGTCGTAAAAATCTGCTATAGCACCACAGTCAGACACGATGTAACCCTTAAAATTAAATTCATCACGTAATTTATTTTGAATTAACTCGTTGTTACCACAAGCCGGCGTGCCATTTACGCTGTTATATGCACACATTACTGATGCTACATCCGTTTGTGCTATTACATCTTTAAATGCGGGTAAATAGGTTTCTGCTAAATCTTTTTTAGATGCAGTGTAGTCGTCACTGTGCCTTGAAACCTCCGGGCCGCTATGTACTGCATAATGCTTAAGTGTTGCTACAGATTTTAAATACTTAGAGTTATCACCTTGTAAGCCGTTAATAAAATTAACCGCAATACGGGTTGTTAAATAAGGGTCTTCACCGTAGGTTTCTTGACCACGGCCCCAGCGTGGATCTCTAAAAATATTTATGTTTGGCGACCAATACGTCAGCCCTGTATACATTGAGTGGTTATTTTCATTTAAAAAGGCATGATGCTTTGCTCTGCCTTCGTCAGAAATAGCCGTGCCAACTCTTAATATTAAATCTTCATCAAATGTGGCAGCAAGACCAATCGCCTGAGGAAAAACAGTTGCTTTACCGGCTCTTGCTACACCGTGAAGCGCTTCGTTCCACCAATTATATTTTGGTATATTTAAGCGCTCAATCGCGGGGGTTTTATCAAATAGTTGAGCTACTTTCTCTTCTAATGTTAAGCGATTTACTAAGTCATTTACGCGCTCGTCAGTTGTTGCCGCTTCATTTAGATAAAGTGGTGTATTTATATCTGTACCTGTATTTAATTGTTTATGGGGCGCACAACTAACTAAAGTAGCGATTGCTGTAAGTGCAATAAAGCCTTCTATATTTTTGTTAACCATTGTTATCAACTCTTTATTGGTGTGTGATAAAAATAAATTAACAGAGGTTATTATTAGAGTCGTCTAAGGGTAAGATTAATATAAATTTGAACGTTTAAATGAGCGTATTTACGTAAGTTCATACTTTTATTCCCTAAATAATAGGTATTAAGCTGCAAATACGTGTTAATTACTATTTAACAGTATGATTTTCAGTCCCTATGTATTAATCCATTTATAAAAACTAAGTATGTATATATAACCAAAGTAGCTTAATAAAGCGTTCAAATAGCGGTATGTGTGGTTAGTTAGGCGATTTTTACCTTTAATTTTATTAAACCTATACCTGCACGATAACCACATACACAAAAAAGACAGGATAAGAATTTTAAGTGCTACGTGAGTAGTCTTTAAATTCTGATTGGGGAAATAAGAATGAAGAACATAAAACAGAGCCGTAAATTTAAGTTGTCGATAATTGCCACTGCAATTATGGCATCACCATTTTCTTGTAATGTATTTGCAGCACAAGAAGAAGCCGTAGCAAAACCTAATGAAGATAATATAGAAATTGTGATTGTAGAAGGGACACGCTCAAATCTCATTAATGCCCAAAATATGAAGCGAGAAGGCGAAACAGTACTCGATGCTATCTCAGCAAAAGATATTGGGTCTTTACCTGATCGAAGTGTACTTGAGGCAATTACCCGTTTACCGGGAGTGTCTATTGAACGCTTTGCAGCTGCAAATGATCCAGATCATTATGGTGTTGAAGGTAGCGGTGTTGTTGTTCGTGGATTAACACATACACGCAGTGAATTTAACGGCCGTGACACTTTTACTGCAGATTCAGGGCGAGGATTAAGTTTTCAAGATGTACCGCCAGAATTAATGGGGTCAGTTGAATTATTTAAAAACCAATCGGCAGATATGATTGAAGGCGGTATAGCTGGTACCGTCAATTTGGTTACACGTAAACCTTTTGATGCCGACGGCCGAGTAATCGCTTTTACTTTAGATGGAACATATAGCGAATTTGCAGATGAAACAACACCGTCATTTTCTGGTTTATATAGTGATATATTTGATTTAGATAATGGCAGACTCGGCGTATTAGTAAATTATTCAAACTCTAAACTAAAAGCGCAGTCAGACGGTACACAAATAGGACGTTACGAAGAGCAAAATGAACTTGTTAATGGGCAAGCTGTATTTGTGCCTCGTACTACGCGTTTAACCCGAAAAGAAGATGACAGAAACAGAGAAGGTTTTGCAGGAGCACTACAGTTTGAAAATGAAAGTAAAACGCTTTTAGCTACAGCCCAATTTATTCGCTCTGATTCGTCACTAGCGTGGACTGAACACGCTATAGAAATGGCCGATGATGCTGTTATTAATGATTTAGTGGCTCTTGAAGGTACTGAGTTTGATATTACTGACCAAGGGCTTTTTGAGTCGGGTTTTATTACATCAAATGCAGGTTGGCGTGGTAATGATGCGCAGCGTCAACCACCAGGTGAATTTGGTGCACAACATGCGATGATCACACGTTTTAGAGATCAAGATAACGTAGTGGACGATTACGGTTTTAATCTTAAGTATCGACCTAACGATACATGGTCGTTTAATTTTGACGCTCAATATGTAGAGTCTACATCAGAGATTTTTGATTTTTCTGTTATGGGCGCAACTCGCGCTGTAATTGGTATTGAACAAAACGGCACAGAGTTACCTGATATTACTTTACTTGACCCAGCAAATAGCGGCGATGCAGGATTCTTTACCGATCCTCATAACTATTTTTGGCGCAGTGCAATGGATCACATATCTGATAATGATGGTAAAGAAGTTGCCTTTGCAGGTGATACACAATACACATTTGATAGTGGCTTTTTTACTAGCGTAAAAGTTGGTGCTCGTTATGCTAAGCGAGAGCAAACTACACGTCAGTCTACTTTTAATTGGGGATGGCTGTCTGAGGCGTGGGCAGGTAATGGCAGTGCATGGTTTGATGCACAAGGCGACGAGCTAGGTGCTAGTTTAGGCGATAGCTATGAGGAAGTAACTTTTGATAACTTCGCCAGAGGCGGGGTATTAAATGTTGCCTCAGAGGGAGCATTTTTGTTTCCTAAAGAGTCATTTGTAAAAGACTACAATAATGCAGAATCTGCCTTTGCGTCTTTATCACCAAATTGGCAACGTTTGTCGAGCAGAGACGGCACGGTTGGAGATTTTTTAAATAACGAAATTAATGAAACGTCTGAGGTGAATAATGCGTTTTATATTAAAGGTAATTTTGAAGGTGAATTAGGTGACATGTTTTATAGCGGCAACGTGGGCCTACGCTATGTAAAAATAAAAAACGAAACAGATGGCTTTTTAACATTCCCAGATACCGTTGGCGATATTAACGATGCATCCGATCCCGATAATTTTTTACCCTCGGATCAAGCGGCCTTTGGCAATGCAGGATTTACAGAGCAAACTGCAAACAGCGAATACACAAATATACTGCCTAGCTTAAATGTAAAATTAAATTTAAAAGATGATTTAATTTTACGCTTTGGCTTTTCAGAAGCTATAGCACTGCCGGCTTTAGGAAACCTAAGAAACTTTGTAAAAATCACGCCTGAAGACTTAGTGATCACCTACGATGAAAGCTCAGATGAAAGACAAATTCAAGACGCACGCTATTCACGCTATACAGCTAACTCGGGAAATCCATTTTTAAAACCAATGGAGTCGTACAACTACGATTTAGCGCTAGAATGGTATTTCTCTGAAGGAGTGGGTTCACTTACATCATCATTCTTTTATAAAGATATGAGTAATTATTTTATTAATGGCTCAGTAGATAGAGAGTTTGCTAATAATGGTGCTACTCAGGTAGTACAAGTAAACGGTGCTACAAATGGTGATCAAGGTTCTGTGCAAGGTTTTGAGCTGGCTTACCAGCAGTTTTATGACTTTTTACCTGGTGCCTTTAGTGGTATCGGGATGCAGTTTAACTATACCTATATTGAAGAAGAAGGATCACCAAATGCAGGGTTATCACCAGATAAGCCTGATTCAACAGAAGGCGCCGATGTTGCATTTGATGGATTGCCTCTTGAGGGGCTTTCTAAAGACAACATAAACATTGTAGCTATGTACGAAAAATATGGCATAAATGCACGCTTAGCTTATAACTGGCGCTCTGAATATTTGCTAACCAGTAAAGATGTAATAACTCAATTACCTATCTATAACGAGGCGGGTGGTCAGCTTGATGGTTCTGTATTTTATAATCTCACGGACTCATTTCAAATTGGCTTACAAGGTACCAATTTAACTAACGAAGTGGCGCGTACTTCTATGCAAATAGACAACGATAATAATCGTATATCACGGTCTTGGTTTGCCAGCGAACGTCGATTTAGTATTATTTTAAAAGGTAACTTTTAATAAATACCATTAGTACATAAATAAACGCTATGACTGCTTATTAAGCAGTCATAGCGTTTTGTTATATAAGGTAATAAAAAATGAGTGATTCAAGAATTAAGTCTATTGTTATAGTCGGTGGTGGTTCAGCAGGATGGATGAGTGCCTCGGCGTTGGCTAAAGTTATTGGCTGTGATAATTATAGCATTACACTTGTTGAATCTAGCGAGATAGGCACTGTGTCGGTAGGTGAGGCTACTATTCCGCAAATTCAGCTATTCAATACAATACTCGATATTGATGAATCTGAGTTTATTCGCTCTACAAATGCAACGTTTAAATTAGGTATTGAGTTTATAGATTGGAAGGAAAAGGGGCATCGCTATTTTCATCCTTTTGGAAATTACGGTACTAATATGGAGGCGCTGCCTTTTCATCACTTTTGGTTGAAAATGCAAGATGACCCAAAATTTAAAAAAACTTCTAACTTATCTAACTACTCACTGGCATCGGTAGGTGCTTACGCCAACAAATTTATGCACCCGTCTACCCAGCAAAATACACCGCTAGCAGGTATTAATTATGCCTACCACTTTGATGCAACCCTTTATGCTAAATTTTTAAGTAAATACGCGATAAATAAAGGTGTTAAGCGTATTGAAGGTCAGGTTGATGAAGTAAAAACCAACCCTGTAACAGGAATGATAGAGTCGTTAGTGTTAAACGATAACACGGTACTCAGCGGTGATTTATTTATTGATTGCTCAGGTTTTAAAGGATTGCTAATTGAGCAAGCACTTAAAACAGGCTACGAAGATTGGACCCATTTACTTCCTTGTAATAAAGCGGTTGCAACGCCTTGTTTATCTACAAAATCACTAAACCCTTATACACAGTCTACGGCGCAGAGTGTGGGCTGGAGTTGGCGAATACCGCTGCAAAACAGAGTAGGTAATGGGTTTGTGTATTCAAGCGAGTTTATGGATGACGATAAAGCGCAGAGTTTATTATTAAACACACTGGAATCAAGCCCTCTAAATGATATAAATAGCTTACAGTGGGTTACAGGTATGCGTAAAAAAAGTTGGAATAAAAACTGTATTGCTATTGGTTTATCGGCAGGCTTTGTTGAACCACTTGAATCTACAGGGTTACATTTAATTCAGTCGGCTATTGCAAAACTGATGACGTTGTTCCCAAGTAAAGCTTTTACGCAGTGCGATATTGACTTGTTTAATCAGCAAACTGAAACAGAGTATCATCGTATTCGCGATTTTATTATTTTGCATTATAAGTTAACAAATCGCGATGATAGTGAATTTTGGCGTTATTGTAAAAACATAGAAATGCCAGATTCGTTAAAACAAAAAATAGATATGTTTAGTGAAAACGGGCGTGTTTTTAGACATGACAACGAATTATTTAACGAAACATCTTGGCTTGCTGTTATGCACGGACAAGGCATTAAACCTAAAAGCTACCACCCACTAGTTGATAGACTAAGCCATGATGAAATAGAGCGTAGACTAAAAAATATTGAATTAGTAATTAGTCGCTCAGCAAATGTAATGCCCGATCATCAGGCGTATATCTTAAAAAATTATACGCCATAATGCATTGTTGTAGAGAGTTGTAAGTGGACAATCTAAGCTTTTGCTTGGCGTTCCCAATGCTCTTTTCTAAATTGAGTGGGTGTTATACCCACTAGTTTTTTAAAAAATGTATTAAAAGTCGCTTTGCTGTTAAACCCTGCTTTATCCATAATGTCCAACATGGTCACTGTTTTATTTTCTTCTAAAAGTAGCAGCCGTTTACTTTCTTCAATTCTGTAGTGATTTATAAACTCAAAAAAGTTTTTACCAAAGTGTCTATTAATTATTGATGAAAGGCTTCTTGACCCCATTCCTAATTGGCTTGCTAGGTTATCTAGTGTGAGTAAATGGTTTAAATAAGGCTTGTTTTGTAGCAAGTAACTTTCAATTTTTTGTATTTTTTCGGGTTCAAAAACCTCTGGCAATTTACTTTGTTCGGTAGTGAGTGTGTCGTCAATACCTTGGAATATTCTTGAATGACCTGCACTAAAAAATATTAGGCTCGTTATTAATAAAAGTACCGCGTAGTTAGAGGTAAGCCCTAATAGTTCGTGATCGACAATTATCCCAATGTCATAAGACATAATAATGCCAAGCGAGACAAATATTGCGTTTAAATGAACTACTAAAAAGCCAATAACTAAGACTTTTAACCAAGTCAGATCGACACTTTCTAGTTCTGCAAATTCATTTCTGATATTTTTTTGATATTTTTGTAATTCTAAAAAGCATAAAACACTGATAGAAAAACGAAAACATTCCCGAGAAAAATAAATTATACGATCAACGATAGGTGTAGTTTCAATGGTACCGTTCTGGAGTGCATCTAATTTAACGCTGTTGTCGAGCATAAGCCAATCTAGTGTGAAATAGATGGCATAAAGTATAAAAGGAATAAAATACAGTGCGTCAATTTTTTCAACTTCATAATTTTTATTAACTAACGATTTTATATAGAGTAAAAGTAGCGGGACTTCTAACCAAAATGCTAAGCCGAATGTATAAAACAAATTTGGCGATAAATTTAATGCAAAAGGTCTAAATGCTTCACCAAAGTTTATAAGATTATCCATAGGGATAGCGGCTTGAGCTAATAAAAAGCAGGCAAGTAGGCAGTTACTTAATTTATTCCCTTTTTTCAATGTGATTAAAAATACGCTAAACGATAAGCATATAAACATGGTAAAAATTAAAGCGAGATCGTGAGTGTTAAAAAGTACTTCTTTCACAATTTAATACACCTTTATTAAAATTCTTATTTGGCACATCTGTGTCATTCGTGTGGGTATGTATTATCGAACAAGTTTAAATATTTAAAACAGTTTTAGCGTTCAAATAAAGTGTATTACGTGTATTAGAACGCCTAGAACCTCTATTTGAACGACATTATAGTGTATTTGTAATAAAACTATTCGTCACACTAACAAAGTATCAGGTTATCAATTTAATGAAAAATATTTATTCTTCATTTGTTTTAGGCTCATTTTTGAGCATGTCATGCTCAGCTGCATTTGCTAAAAATGATATAACGCTATGGCCAAAACAAAAACCCGCAATAGAAAAAAATGCATCGCTAGAAGCTGACATTACACGCTTAATAAATAAAATGTCGCTTGAACAAAAAGTCGGTCAAATGGTTCAAGCAGAAATAACATGGGTCACTCCGCAAGATGTAAAAAAATACCATTTAGGATCGGTTTTAAATGGAGGGGGTACATTTTTGCATAATGACCGCAATGCAAGTGTGTCTGATTGGGTGTCGTTTATGGATGAGTTGTACTTAGCCTCAATGGATACATCCGCTGGTGGTTTAGCTATTCCTGTTACGTATGGTATTGATGCCGTACATGGAAATAATAAATTTATTGGCGCTACTTTATATCCTCATAATATTGGTTTGGGTGCAGCCCATAACCCAGCGTTAATTCATAAAATTGGTGAAGCAACAGCAAAAGAAGTCCTCCTTGCAGGAATCGATTGGACCTTTGCACCTACATTGGCAGTTGCCAGAGATGATCGGTGGGGGCGAACCTATGAAAGCTACTCTGAAGATTCAGAGATAGTTGCTTTGTATTCAAAAGAAATGATTGAAGGGCTGCAAGGTAAAGTAAACACATCTAACTTTTTAGATGACGACCATATCTATTCTACCGCTAAGCATTGGGTAGGCGATGGTGGTACTTATCAAGGGATTGATCAAGGCGATAATAGAGAAACTGAAAAAGATTTAATTAAAAATCATGCTGCGGCTTATTTTCCGGCTATAAAAGCGGGTGTACAAAGTATTATGGCCTCGCATAATATGTGGAATGGACTGCGTTTACATGGCAGTAAATACCTGCTTACGGATGTGTTAAAAACTCGACTCGGTTTTGATGGCTTTATAGTAGGCGATTGGAATTCGCATAGTAAAATACCTGGCTGTACTAATGATAGCTGTCCACAGGCTGTAAATGCTGGGCTTGATATGTTTATGGTAGTCGAAGACTGGAAAGCTTTTATAGGTAATACTATAGAGCAAGTTGAAAATGGCATTATTCCCATTGAACGTATTGACGATGCAGTTAGGCGTATTTTACGAGTAAAAATACGTTCGGGGCTATTCAATAAAGGACTTCCATCAAAGCGTAAATACGCAAACCAAAAACAATTATTAGGTGCTCCTGAACACAAGGCGATTGCAAGGCAAGCTGTACGAGAGTCTTTAGTGCTGCTGAAAAACAATAATAATTTGTTACCGCTTAGCCCAAATAGTAAAGTTTTAGTTGCTGGTGACGGCGCTGATAATATGAGTAAGCAAACTGGCGGTTGGACGATTAATTGGACTGGTGAGGGTAATGTAAAGTCTGATTTTCCTGGGGGAACGTCAATTTTTGATGGTATTGAGCAGGCGGTAAACAAAGCAGGTGGTAAGGCTGTATTAAGCCCTGATGGAAGCTTTGATGAAAAACCCGATGTAGCTATTGTTGTATTTGGTGAAAACCCATACGCAGAGTGGATTGGTGACTTGAAATCAATAGCTTATCAGGCTCACTCTCATCGTGACGCTAAATTAATCGAGTCATTAAAATCAAAGGGCATAAAAGTGGTATCTGTATTTTTATCTGGCCGGCCACTTTGGGTTAATAGAGAAATAAACGCATCTGATTCGTTTGTTGCTGCTTGGCTTCCAGGTAGTGAAGGCGTAGGTGTAGCTGACGTGTTATTTACCAATAAAAAAGGAAATATCGAGTATGACTTCAAAGGTAAGCTTTCTTTTTCATGGCCTAAATATGCGTCTCAAGTTGTATTAAATAGATTCGATAAACCTTACGACCCATTATTTGCTTATGGATTTGGCTTAACTTACAAGGATAATATAAATCTTGGTAAGTTAAATACTCACAATGATTTTGTATTTGAAGTACCCACTAATACACCCTATGTAATTATGCAAGGTAGGGCAAAAGGTGATTGGAATTATCAATTGCAAACAGAGCAAGAAACAAAGGATATCAAAACTCCGGTTGGTAAAATTCAAGGCTTAAGTATGATTGAAGCTGACAAGGAAGTTCAAGGAGACGCAAAAGAATTCACTTGGACTGGCAGTTATGATGCATCTGCATTAATTAGCTCAACATGGTACAGAGAGGATTTATCGCAGTACTTAATCAATAAAAGTGCCTTGACATTCGATGTGCGTGTAGAAGCCTACCCAGAAAAAACGTTAAATGTTCAAATGGGCTGTGGTAAAAGCAAGTGTGGTTCGTTTGACATAGCGCCAATTCTTAAGGAATTTAAATTAAGTACATGGCACAAGGTATCGATAGATTTATTGTGTTTTGCTAATAAGGGAGTTGAATTTGAACGCTCTAGTGCGCCATTTGTTTTATCAAGTGGAGGCGCAGCTAAAGTACGCGTTGCTAATGTTCAATTTGAACCTAAAGCAAAAGAAACAGCTAATATAAAATGCGGTGAATAAATGGCGCAGGGTGCATATTAGTGCACCCTTGTTGTATTTTCGTTTGAATTTATACGCATAAGGAAAGGCATTATGAAAAATGTTGTTTTAAAATTAACGTTAATCTCTGTATCTTTTTTGAGCGCTTGCTCGGCGGTAGTAAAAGGCGATTTTAGTAAACTGAGCACAGAGTCATCTAATCAAAAAATAGCAGCTAATCAGCTTGGTTATTTAGTTAATAGCGAAAAAATAGCAATAGTGCCAAATGTAACCGCGACTACTTATGATTTAGTGGATGTAAATACTAATAAAATAATACGTAGCGGCCAGTTATCACACGCTAAAATGTGGGACAACTCAGGAAGTGACACCTTTAAACGCGCTGAATTTACAGATATTGTAACATCAGGAGATTACCTTTTACGTGTTAAAGGAGTGAGAGATTCTGCCGTATTCTCAATTAATAATCATGTATATGACTCAGTTCATACCGCGGCGTTAAAATACTATTACTTAAATCGTTCAAGCATTGAAATAGAGAAAAAGTATGCAGGTATTTATGCGCGGCCTTTAGGGCATAAAGACGACGTCGTGCTTTATCATTCATCAGCAGAACAAGGTGATGACTTTAAAGCGAAAGAGGTGCAATCTCAAAAAGGCTGGTACGATGCGGGCGATTATGGCAAGTATGTTGTTAATTCTGGCATTACAACTTACACATTACTTGCTGCTTTTGAGCACTACCCTGAAGTGTATCAAAAGCAAATATTAAACATCCCTGAATCGTCAGATAACGTCCCCGATATTATAAATGAAGTACTATGGAATCTTGAATGGCTGATCACTATGCAAAGCGATGATGGGGGTGTTTATCATAAACTCACAACGCGTGAATGGCCAGGCTATGAAATGCCGCATGAAGATAAAAGAGCGCGCTACATAATAGGAAAAAGCACAGCGGCTAGCCTTGATTTTGCCGCGACGTTATCGGTGGCCAGTAGAGTAATTGCTCCCTATTATCCCAATAAAAGTAAGCAATATTTAGCGGCTGCAATTAAGGCGTGGAAGTACTCGCTTGAAAATCGAACCCAATATTATGATCAACCCGCTGATGTTAAAAGCGGCGAGTATGGTGATAATCAGCTAAAAGATGAGTTTGCTTGGGCCGCTGCAGAGTTATTTATAACAACTAGATATAAAGGTTTTTATAATACTTACAATGAGATAAATATTCATTATTCAGCTCCTTCATGGAGAAATGTATCGTATCTTTCTTTAAGCAGTTTACTGTTTAAGGCAAAAGATTTATTGAGTGAACAAGAATACGAAGATCTTAAAATAAAGCAAAAGCACTTAGCTGATGTGTATTTAAAACAACATAAAAATAGCCCATATATTGTTGCGATGGAAAAGTCTGACTTTGTGTGGGGAAGTAATTCAGCAGCATTAAATAAAGCGATAGTTTTGCTACAAGCCGCTCAGTTAAATAATAATTCGCAGTACTTAAAGGCTGCGCAAGGGCTCGTTGATTACATTTTAGGACGCAACCCAACAGGGTATTCGTTTGTTACTGGTTTTGGTGATAAAACACCACAACACCCGCATCATCGAATTTCACAAAGTGATGACATTACAGCTCCACTACCAGGTATGTTAGTTGGCGGTCCCCAAGCTGGGCAGCAGGATGAGTGTAATTATGATTCTAATGAACCTGCAAAATCGTACAGCGATAGTTGGTGTAGTTATTCAACGAACGAAGTGGCAATTAATTGGAACGCGCCACTTGTATATGTGCTGGGAGCATTAGTTAGCCGGTGATACTTACTTGAATCTTTTTATAATAGCTATAATTCACTGGTATAAAGCTTTAGCTTTCCAGTTGTGTTCAATAGTAGGTGGTTTGTTTCCTACTTTACGCTAGTAAAAGTAGAACAGATAACTTAGAGCTGTCACTCCCTGTTGTGCACCATTTATACATTGCCATACAATCTTATAATTTTACTTGTAATTATCAGGGGTAGGGGTCTAACTTTGAGGAAGATTAAAGAGCAGAAAAAGTGGTTTGGGCGCTTGGGCACAAGTTTGGGCACAAAACGATAAAAACTGGGATTTTTAGGATGATCTTTTAAGGCTTGGCTCTCGTTATTTTTAAATTTTGAATACAAAATAATAAAAAAACCAAGAATTTAATTTTCAACAAAAAATTAAACGAGTAAATTGAATAGGGTTTTTAACTGTTTGAAATATATAGTTTAATTGGCGCGACCGAGTGGATTCGAACCACCGACCTCTATCATGTCAAGGTAGCGCTCTGTAGTGGCATAGTTAATTTGGCCACCCATTAAGAAAGAAATGTTATGCTGATAAGCATACAAATTTGGGTGAAAAAATGACAAAATTAAAACGTGCAACGTATTCTGCAGCAATCAAATTAGAAAC
>Ga0209309_10000564_pt1 | contig 43083 bp, 34 predicted proteins | sample COGITO_mtgs_1204_2_FD_184807 | JGI IMG/M metagenome (GOLD analysis project Ga0209309, IMG submission 184807) | Pelagic marine microbial communities from North Sea - COGITO_mtgs_120412 (SPAdes) (version 2) | ecosystem: Environmental > Aquatic > Marine > Epipelagic ... | reverse complement strand
AATGATGGATTTTGAACTGAAATTTGTAGCTTAGGTTCATCAAAATTAATAAACGCTTTGTTGCGTTGCAACGTTGAATGCAGCAGATAATCTTGTTTAGTTGTATTAGAACAATTTGGGATTGCTATTCCAACTGAACTAATCATTGATTTGTTCTTATCCAAGAATAAAATTATTTCTTCTACTTTTTTTAATGAAACTATATCGTAAAAACGAAATTCGAGATGTTTACAACAAATTTTCTCCAATTGTTCTAAAGCTTTATATATGTCAAATTGAGATGCCTTACTTATATCAATAATTGCGTTAGATATTTTAAATGGATAGTTCCATTGTCTGTTTATTTTAGGAAACCAATTTGGAGTATTTGTAAAAAAAACGTACTCCTTCTTTAATAAGAATTCAAAATATTCATCAATTATATTATCACATTTATTACCAAAATGATCTTTTAATTCATCAAGCGTTTTTTCTTCATGAGAAATTAAAATATCATACAAGTCATTAGGTATAACGTCATAAGTGTTGCGATGTAAATCGCAAATAAGACTTTGATTAATGCCTTTAACAGGAATACAATTTTGAATTAATTTAAAAACTTCCTTCAAACTTTAAAATTTAATATATTTTGAAATTGGTTTATAAAAATTTTCCGGCTCTACTTGATCAGATTTTATCATTTTAACAGCCACAAATTTCTTTATAAATTTTCTTGTTTTTGAAATCTCATATCTGTTTGAATTTGCTATATCAATAGAGTAAAATTTTTTATTAATAATATTATTATTATTATTCATGACAAATCGTTTGCTATATCCATTTCAATATAATAATTACAACTCTCTGAAAGCCAATGAAATTGTCCTTGAGGATTCACTTCCAAAAAAACAAAATTGTTATCTGGTGTTACTATTAAATCTATAGAACCTGAGGATAATTTTTTATAAATCATCAGTTCCTTCAATTTATTAAGTTCGCTGTCAGGCATATGAAAGGGCAAACATCTGTTTGGTCTTTCTATATTATAATTTCTAAAATCAATCTTTGTTTTGTCGTCATTTTGCGAAATAATTGCCATTGGGTAATATCGGTTTTTGTAAAAAAACACTCTCACTTCATACTTCTTTTCAATGTATGATTGAAAAATAGAAACAAAAAAATAATTATTTAACTTATTTATATCTTTTTGTTGAACAATAAAAGTTCCATTACAATTAAAATATTCGCTAGGGTATTTATAAAAAAAAGGGTATTTGATGGCTTTTGTTATTATAACCTTATTTTGCTTTTTAAACTTTAACAATTCATTTTTGCTTGTGGTAATCAATGTATTTGGAATTGTCAATCCGTACCGTTTTGCAAGATATAAATCATATATTTTATTGTGTTGCTCTTCTTCATTGTAACCGCCTATATAGTCATTAGTACAACCTTCTGTAATTATTTTTTCAATTGCCTTGTTTACTGGATCCTCTTCCCTTTTAAGATAAAATAAAAATGGGCTTGCCTGAATTTGTTTAGGTATTAGATTACGCTTTGCTCTGCGATGCCATACTCTAGTTTTTGGTGAAGATTTGCTGGTATTATCCAATAACATGGTAAACCCTGAAAAGAACTCATTATTTTTTCTTATAAAACTTGTGTTATTAGCGATTAGATATTCTATAACATTATTTGTGACCTTATCATTAGATTCAGTTATTATTTCTACACTCATTATCTTAAAGTATCTACTTTGCAATGGTTGTAATCAACTGGAAAAGGATTACCAATCCTTCCATTAAGATGCCAAAAAATTTGGCTACAGGCATTTTTATCCATGCGCCCGCGTAAATATTCCTTTATCACCAATTTCCTAACCCTTGGGAAAAATAATTCGGGAACATGAACAAATATAAGTTGAGGTGAACTTGTAACGTCTTTATCGAAATTTTCACCCAATAGATCTATTAATCGTTGATGGCTTGGAAAACCATATTTGTTAGTTAACCTTATTAATGCTAAAGCATTAAGACTGTCGATATAATTTATTGTTATCAAGGTGGAATTTTTTCGAGCTAAATAATCTTTCTTCTTTATTTTATTAAATTCTTTATATCCATTCTGATTAAATAAATTTCTAGAAATTAAAGAATCAATACTGCTATTATCATTTGTCCATGTCAAACTATCCAACTTATGACTTAAATTATCGAGCCCAAAATAATAATCAACATAATCATCATGATCTCTAATTACTTGGTCACTTTCCTTGATTTTTAGCAATTCACGTGCAACTATATTGATATCCCTTTTTAAATAATAATCCTTAGAACACGATGTAACTAAAATAAATACAAAAATTAGAAATATTAAAAATTTTTTCATAATTAAGATTCAAACGTTGTGCACAAAAAGACTACCTAAAATTTAGATAGTCTAATTGGTAAGAGTAAAATTTCCTATAATCATCTACAGCAAATTTTGTCTTTGTCATTTAGTGTTTACAGAGACAATCATTAAAGAATCATACTCATCAGGTGATATAGTACCATCATTATTAGCATCATCCCATACGTCTTGAGAAGCCAAAGATCCTAAAGACCAACTTGAATGCATTAGCCTCCCTCCTTGTAGTCCACTCATTTCTATATTACTAAGAATAGAATTTTTATCTAAGTTTTTCATAAAATTATATTTAATTGTTATTCTGGGCAACTAACAGTTGTACAGGTTATAGTACTTTCTCCTGAACTTGGACTACCATCACCATTAGTGTCATTAAAAGATTCGGTTGTTTCTACCGTACAACCATCATTATTAACACCTGAAGTTTTAGGTGATTTTTTCCATCTACCACCATAAATTGATGATAAATTAAATTCTTGAACGTCATTAAAATTTTTAATTCTTTTCATAATATCAAAATTAAATTAAACACCTACTCTTTATTTTAGCTTTTCGGTTTCCGCCAGAAAATGTTGCAACAACTTTCATTATCAAAATAAGCTATAATAAATTTGCATTCAAAATAGACTTAAACGGTATTCATAAATATCGAGACCGTATTTATAAAAGGAGCTTCCATTTTTGTAAATTACAATTACTAAACTCTTAAATATGATGACTAGAATTATTATAATAGCATTAATATCAATATTTTACCATCAAGAAGGAAGATGTCAAAAAGCTAAAACCAAAGAAATAAAATCCTACTCTTATGAAAAACTGAAAACGTGTTTTTTTGAAAATATTAAAACTGACACTTTAGCAACACTCTACTCCACCTTTCATTTAGAAAAAGCAAAAAAAGAAAAGGATACCAATAAAATTGCAGAAAGCTATCTCTATAAATCCTATATAAGTGATTTTAAAAACGCAATTGGCTATTCCGATAGTATCATAACACTCACTCAAGATATAAAGGACTATTATTATCCTGCACTGGGCTATATGATTAAAGGCTATTATTACTATAATGAAGGCGAAGACAACAGAGCACTTGACTTATATATGGAAGCTTTAAAACATTCTAAAAGTAATAATAATGAAAAGCAACAAATCGAAATCAAACAGTTTATAGGCGGAATGAAATATAATTTTGGCAACTACGATGAAGCTTTAAAAATTTTTTTGGAACAATTTTACTATATAAAAAAACAACCTAACTATAAAAAAACATTTTATCAAGATTACTTAATTGTATTAGATGATTTGTCTAAAACCTATTTAAGAGGTAACCACCCTGATTCTTCACTAATTTATGTAAAAGAAGGTATAGAGAACAGCATCAAAAATCACGATAAAGAAATGTATCATAGATTTTTATTAACTAGCGGAAGCAGTTATTATTTCTTACATGAATATGAGAGAGCTTTAGATAGTTTAAATAAGCTTATCCCAACGATAAAAGACAGCACTAGATTGGCGATGGGATTATATTATAGAGGAAAAATTTACAAGGCCGAACATGAGGAATTCAAAGCTATAGCAGACTTTTTAAGAGTTGATTCAATTTATGATAACAATAGAAACTCATATATTGAGCTTAGAGATCTCTACAAGTCATTGTACTATTATTATTCGAAAAATGGTACAGAAAAAGAACAATTAAATTGGATTAAAAAATTAATTGCTGTTGATAGTCTTTTAGATCAAGACTTTAAATATTCTTACACCAAAATCACAAAGGATTTTGACCTACCACAGCTGAAAAAAGAAAAAGAAAACCTTCAAAATTTAATCAATAATAACTCAATAAAAAATAAAAAAAATTATATACTATTATTTGCCACGATACTGTTCGCTATAATTTTAATTTTAAAATTTTACCTTACTCAAAAAAAATATAAAAAACGATATAATGCCATTATAAATAGCAATCCAGATGATACAAAGATCATCCAAGAAATCATCTCTAAAAAATCTTCATTAGACAGTATTTCAGGCCAAATTATCAAAGATATTACTTCTAAGCTATTAGATTTTGAGCGAAATAATAAATTCTTAAACAGTAAACTAACCCTTAATAGTTTATCAAAGGAACTAGGCACAAACTCTTCTTACCTATCCAAAATAATCAACGCCCAAAAACAACAATCATTTTCTAGTTATTTAAATATGTTAAGAATAAATTATGCAATCAAAGAGCTAAAAAAAAATAGAATACTGAGAAACTATACTATAGTTGCAATTGCAAAAGAAGTAGGCTACAACACCTCTGAATCTTTTTCTAAAGCTTTCCATAAAGAAAAGGGCATTTATCCGTCATATTTTATAAAACAGTTAAATAAAAAAGAGAAAGCATAAGAAGTCGCAATTTATAAATTCAGACTAAAACCTATAATTTATAGTTGAAGGTATTAAATTTTAGGTATAATTTTAAAGACAATTTTATAAATAATATATTATGGAAAAATCGTTAAAAAATTACAAGCGTTTTAAATTATCAAATTTGGCTACCATTTTTGGTGGTGGAGTTGATGATCCTATCACGGAGAAAAAAAAACTCAAATTACCTGGGCAAGGAGTTGGGGATGAGCAAGATTCCAATTAAAATCAAAAATATAAGGACACAGATTCCAAAGTGTCCTTTATTTTTTTTATTAGCTTTATAGAATGAGAAAAGCAAAATTATTAGTCATTGTTTTAATATTTTTGTTCAATTGTAAAAAAAATATAGAAAAAACAAGTGTTTATAGTCCTCCTTCAATCGAAGGCAGAATGGCTATGGACACAATTTTTGGAAAAATTATCGCTGATCCATTTCGTAATCTTGAGAACACTCAAGATTCAACGGTTATAAATTGGTATAAGGATCAGGCTAGATATGCCAAGTCATTTTTAGAGCGTATAAAAGGGCGCACTAAACTCATAAGCAATATTCATGACATCGATAAAAGGAAATCATTTTATATTAAACGTCATTACTATACAGAACAAGAGCATCGTTTCTATTTAAAGAAGGGAATTGATGAAACTTATTATAAACTTTATAAAAATACTGTTTCATGGGATAATGAAACATTAGTCTTTGATCCCAAAACTTTCAGATCAGAATCTGGTAATGATTATATTATAAATTACTTCAAACCCAGTTGGGACGATAACTATATGGTAATATCGTTAAGTTATTCAGGTAAGGAAACTTCTGAGCTTTTAATTATCGATATTGCATCGAATGAACGATTGCCCGTAATTTTAAAAAATGCCATTCCCGCATCTTATCTAGGTATAAATTGGCTGCCTGATAATAGCGGATTTACTTATTTAAATATACTTCAGACAGATCCTGAACATCCCGATTTCAAGAAAAATAACCAATCTGTTCTATATCGGTTGGGACAAGAGCCAAATCAGCTCAATTATATTTTCGGAACAAAAACACAACCCGAATTTAACTTAGCTCCTTCTGATCATCCTTGCACAAGTATTGAATCTCCTCGTGAAAAGTATATTATAGGCTATATTGCTGGAGTTGACAACTATTGGAACGCCTACTATGCTAAAATTGTTGATTTAGAAACGAGAAAATTAAAATGGAAATTGTTATATAGCGAAAAGGAAAAGGTACTTTCAAATAAAGGAGTTTTAGTAGATAACACCTATTATTTTTTAACAAGTAAAAACTCTGAAAACTTCCAATTGGCTTCAGTAGACATAGACAACATAAATTTTAAAAATCCAAAAATTCTATTTTCAACAAAAGCTGATGAAGTCATTGACGATTTTAGAATTAACAAAAGTGCTATATACGTTACAACAACCAAATACGGAATAGAAGCAAGTATTTACAAGATTGAAAATAACCAAATAGAAAAAATTATAGTTCCAAAAAAGTCAGGTAGTATTCATCTCTCTTCAAAATCTGCTTATTACAACGACATCTGGGTAACATTAAGTGGTTGGACCAGCTCTAACGATCGCTATAAATACAATTTTGAATCAAATGCCTTCAAAGCAGATCATCTAACTTCACAAATCGAATATCCAGAATTTGCTTCAATTAGTGTTGAAGAAGTGATGGTCAACTCCTACGATGGTGAAGAAGTCCCACTTTCAATTATTTACGATCGAAATCTTAAAAAAAATGGTCGTAATCCAACTTTTTTCTATGGCTATGGCTTCTATGGCGATGGAATTAGACCTTTCTTCTCACCTATATTCCTAAAATTTGTGGAGGAAGGTGGTATTATCTGCATCCCTCATGTTAGAGGAGGAGATGAAAAAGGTGATTCATGGAGAAAGGGAGGGTTTAAATCTACAAAACCAAATTCTTGGAAAGATTTAATAGCTTGTGCGCAATTTATGATAGAACAAAAATACACCTCTAAAAATAACCTTGCTATATATAGTAGTAGCGCGGGTGGAGTTTTAGTTGGTAGGGCAATGACTGAAAGACCAGATTTATTTGCTGCAGTCGTCTCTGAAGTAGGTGTTCTCAATCCAACCCGTATGGAAACACAACCTGGAGGTGGTGGCTCAAACATTAAAGAGTTTGGCACTATAAAAGATTCTATTGAAAGTCAGGCGCTTATAGAAATGGATCCATATCTTCATATAAAAGATAGTATAGATTATCCTGCAACTTATTTAACTGTAGGAATGAATGACCCCAGGGTTGTACCTTGGGAGTCTGGTAAATTTGCAGCTAGGTTACAAAACGCGAATACTTTAATTAAACCCATACTACTCTTTGCAGACTTCGATTCAGGACACGATGGTAATTCCTCGGAAATGAAAATGTATCAAGAATGGGGAAATGTTTTCTCTTTTGTCTTATGGCAAACTGGGCATCCTGAATATCAGCTAAAAAAGAGTAAACCGAAGTAGAATTAATCTTTAAGAAACTGAATATTCCGGTTCAACCCAGCAAATTTGGTCCGTTTCACTGCCGATTTCTGAAACACTTTTTTAAACGTGTCTTCCGTAATTTCTTCCCAATCTTTTTTGGTCATTTCCAATAAGTCCGGATGTGGATTGAACAAAGGTTCACTATGGGCTTTTGAAAAGCGATTCCAAGGGCACACGTCTTGGCAAATATCACAGCCAAACATCCAATCGTCAAACTGTCCTTTAAATTCGGTGGGAATATTTTCCTTTAATTCAATGGTAAAATAGGAAATGCACTTGCTTCCATCAACCACATAAGGTTCGGTAATCGCTTGTGTGGGACAGGCGTCGATGCATTTGGTGCAGGTGCCACAATGATTGGTCACCGCATGATCGTATTCCAATTCCAAATCAATGATGAGTTCGGCAATAAAATAGAAGGAGCCCACCTGCTGCGTTAATAGATTACTGTGCTTCCCAATCCAGCCCAAACCCGATTTTGCTGCCCAGGCTTTATCCAATACAGGAGCAGAATCAACAAATGCCCTCCCATGCACATCACCAATCTCGGCTTGAATGGATTTCAAAAGCGTTTTTAACTTATCCTTGATGACAAAATGGTAATTGGTGCCATAGGCATACTTTGAAAGCTTGTAACTCTCTGGATTTTGGGTGTCTTCGGGGTAATAGTTTAGGAGTAACGACACGACGCTTTTGGAATCTTCCACGAGTTTAGTGGGATCCAATCGCTTATCGAAATGGTTTTCCATATAACGCATTTCACCGTGCGCATTGTTTTTGAGCCAGCGTTCCAACCGTGGTGCTTCTGTCTCCAAAAATTCCGCCTTACTGATGCCACAGGACAAAAAGCCCAAACGCTTGGCTTCGGATTTAATGAATTGGCTGTATTTATCTTTTAAATTTAACACTCACTTCTTTTTTCAAATCGTAAAAATCCGTTTTTAGGTTTCAAGGTAATCAGCGGTGTGATTGCAATGGTCTCAAATTCTGGGTGGATTTTATAAGTTTGGATTATTTCAATCACTGCGATGATCATTTCAAACATGGCAAAATTATTGCCAATGCATTTTCGTGGCCCTGCACCAAAGGGAAAATAATGGGAGGAAAATTTACGACTCCCTTCTGCAAAACGCTCGGGATGGAAGGCGTTAGGGTGCTCCCACAACCCAGGATGCCGATGAATCTCATACACCGAAAACAATAAATTGGAATTCGCAGCAAAGGTCATCCCCTCAAATGCATCTGGATCAATATTAACGCGATCAATAAAATAAGCCGGGGGATACAAGCGCATCGCTTCTTCCAGAACCTGTTGGCATATTTTTGACTTTGAAACTAAAGCCATAAGATCCGTTTTGTCTTCAATCTCTTGAAATTCCCCATAAATGCGTTCTTGCCATTTGGGGTGCAACGCTAGAAGTTGAAAAGTAAACGTGAGGGCATTGGATGTGGTTTCGTGACCCGCAGTAAAGAGGATAAGAATTTCATCTATAAGTTGCTCCTCATCCATAAAATTACCATCCTCGTATTTGGCCTCCAAAAGCATGTCCAGCAAGTCGCCCTGTTTATCTTTAGAAGCACGTCGTTCATTCACCATGCTCTTAAGAATAGTTCGGGCTTCTTGTGTGAGCTTGAGGTGTTTTTCCAAAATGCCACTCGCCTTAAACCACCAACCCAAATAAGGCTGGCGCAATTCTCTAACCAACATGTTCTGGGCAGCTTCGGTAATAAATTGCAGCCGACTGATTTGCTCTACATTGGCTGCGCTACTAAATAAGGATTTCACGACCGTTTGAAAGGCGAGGTCATTCAATATGGGAAAAATATTGATGACCGCTTCTGGTTTTATTTTTTCATATTCTGAACTAATTGCCGATTGCACCGTGCCCAAAAGTTGCTCCAACTGCTTTTTATGAAATGCAGGCTGAATGAGTTTTCGCTGTTTGCGCCAATGTTCCCCTTCAGATGTTAAGAGCCCTTTGCCCACATATTTGCTCAAATCTTCCGTTTGGATTTTTGACTTGGTATAGTTTTTTTGATTCTTCTGAAGCACATATTCTGCAAAGGCAGCATTTCTTGAGAAGAACACTTCCGAAGTAAAGCCAATTTTTAAGCGGAAAGTATCACCGTGGGTTTCAAAATTACGATGGTGAAATGGTAAGGGATTTTTGAGAATATTGAGCGCATGCCTAAAAAACCGCATTAAGGACACTGAAGGAATATTCGTTTTTGAGCTCAATTTGAAATGTGGTTATTTAGGTATGGCACTTTAGCTTTAAATAAACAAAAGCCCCTTTGGGAAATTTAAGGAAACAAGCCTCCTTGGGTTGGCCCCTTAATTTTGCCCAAATGATGATAGGCTTGCTCGGTTACTTCCCGCCCGCGAGGTGTTCGCATTATAAAACCCTGTTGGATGAGAAAAGGCTCGTATACCTCTTCTATCGTTTCGGCACTTTCACTTACTGCGGTTGCCAATGTGGTAATGCCCACTGGCCCACCCTTGAATTTCTCAATGATGGTGGCTAAAATTTTATTATCCATCTCATCAAGACCATGCGCGTCTACATGAAGCGCTTCCAACGCAAATTTGGCGATTTTAATATCGATACTCCCATTGCCCTTAATTTGAGCAAAATCTCTTACACGACGCAGTAAGGCATTGGCGATTCGAGGCGTGCCCCTGCTTCTACCGGCAATTTCTACTGCTGCCTCCATGGAGATGGGAACATGTAAAATAGAAGCACTTCGTTGTACAATCGTGGTCAACAATTCGGTATTGTAATATTGCAGTCGGCTTTGAATTCCAAAACGTGCACGCATGGGAGAGGTCAATAACCCTGACCGTGTGGTTGCCCCCACTAAGGTGAATGGATTGAGATTAATTTGTACGGTTCTCGCGTTGGGGCCAGACTCGATCATGATATCGATCTTATAATCTTCCATGGCAGAATACAGATACTCCTCTACAATAGGACTCAAACGATGAATTTCGTCAATAAACAACACATCCCGCTCATCCAAATTGGTCAATAAGCCCGCAAGATCACCTGGCTTATCCAAAACCGGTCCTGAGGTGACTTTAATACCAACGTTCAACTCGCTGGCCAATATATGTGCCAATGTGGTTTTGCCCAAGCCCGGAGGGCCATGAAACAAGGTATGATCCAAAGCTTCGTCACGACCATTGGCAGCTTGCACAAAGATTTGAAGATTTTCCAACACTTGCTCCTGCCCCGTGAAATCATCAAAGGATAAGGGCCTGAGTTTCTTCTCAACATCTAATTCTTCTGGCGTGTAATTCTCGTCTGTTGGGTCTAGGTTGTCGTTCATTGCATGTGCTCTAAAAGCAGGAATCTATTAACTGAATACTATCAATTTACAATAGTGATCGCGTTGGCAGCTTTTCTTCCGAAGAAAAAAATGGAATCCTATTATATTAAGTCAAAGATACAAAGTGTTGCTTAACTCAACCGCATAAAAAAAACCTTTTGAATGTATTGAAACATCAAAAGGTCTTTTTTAATTGTATATCGTATCTCGATTATGAGATTTTGATCGTTAAAGCAATTTAGTGCTGCAACTCTTCTTCACCTTCTTTAAGTGGTACATTTTGAGGCACGAAATCATCATCATGACCTGGCTTACTATAATCGTAAGACCATCTGTGTACATGTGGGATGGCACCTGGCCAGTTACCATGAATGTGTTTTACAGGGGTCGTCCATTCCAAAGTATTTGAACGCCATGGGTTTTGAACCGCTTTCTTGCCAATAAACATGCTGGAAAAGAAGTTGTACAAGTAAACCAACTGAAAAACACCACCCACCAAGGCGAATACTGAAATCACCACGTTGGCATTATGTAAATCATCAAACAACGGGAAATTGGTATTGGTATAATAACGTCTAGGTAAACCTGCCATTCCTATAAAGTGCATTGGGAAAAATACCCCATAGGCACAAATTGCAGTCACCCAAAAATGAAGATAGCCCATATTCTTGTTTAGCATACGCCCCCACATTTTAGGGAACCAATGATAGATTCCTGCAAACATTCCGTAAAGTGCAGAAATCCCCATTACCAAGTGAAAGTGTGCAATAACAAAATAAGTATCGTGTACGTTGATATCCAAAGCACTATCTCCTAAAATGATACCAGTGAGACCACCCGTGATGAAGGTTGAAACGAAGCCAATGGAAAACAGCATGGCGGGATTCATTTGCACGTTCCCCTTCCAAATAGTCGTAATCCAGTTAAAGGCTTTTACTGCTGAAGGTATGGCAATCAATAATGTTGTAAAGGTAAATACCGACCCTAAGAACGGATTCATGCCTGAGATGAACATATGGTGCCCCCAAACAATGGTAGAAAGGAAGGCAATCGCCAAGATAGACATGATCATGGCACGATAACCAAAAATAGGTTTACGCGCATTGGTGGCAATAATTTCCGAAACCAATCCCATGGCTGGCAAGATGACAATGTATACCTCAGGGTGACCCAAGAACCAAAATAAATGTTCAAACAATACAGGAGACCCCCCGTGATAATGGAGTACCTCTCCTTGAATAAATATATCTGACAAGAAGAAGGACGTACCAAAACTTCTATCCATGATCAATAACAAGGCTGCAGACAATAATACCGGGAACGACACCACACCAATAATTGCAGTTACGAAAAATGCCCAAATTGTTAATGGTAAGCGCGTCATAGACATGCCCTTAGTACGAAGGTTGATTACCGTAACGATGTAATTTAGAGATCCCAATAAAGAGGAAGCAATAAAGATGGCCATAGATACCAACCATAAGGTCATACCCAAACCAGATCCCCCTTGCGCCATTGGCAATGCACTTAATGGCGGATATATGGTCCACCCTGCAGCTGCTGGTCCTGCTTCTACAAATAATGAAATCACCATGATAATACTACTGGTAAAAAACAACCAGTAAGAAATCATATTCAAAAAGCCCGAAGCCATATCCCTAGCACCAATTTGCAACGGAATTAATAAGTTACTAAACGTACCACTCAAACCAGCGGTAAGTACGAAAAATACCATAATGGTCCCGTGAATGGTCACTAATGCTAAATAGATATCGGCATCCATGACACCGCCTGGCGCCCATTTACCCAAAAGCGCTTCAAATAGCACATTTGGTTCTTCTGGCCATGCGATTTGCATACGCATCATCATGGACATTAATACACCAATGACACCCATAATAGTCCCTGTAATTAGGTACTGTTTGGCAATCATTTTGTGATCTTGACTAAATATATATTTAGTTACAAAAGTCTCTTTATGATGATGTCCGTGATCGTCGTGAGCGTTAATATCTGCGTGTGCTGACATAATCTATTATCTGTTTTTATAATCTTTTTTTATACTTATTCTTTGACTAGGGAATCCTTAAATAATTTTTGCTCCTTAATCCAAGCATCATATTCTTCTTGAGTTTCCACAATGATTTTCATTTGCATGTTATAATGCGATCTACCGCAGATCTTATTACATAACAATAAATAATCAAATTGATAGAATGGGTCTTGCCCTTTTTCTAAAATAGCTGCACTGTTTTCCTTTCTAATCTGATTGATGTTTGCCACTTTCTCAACAATTTCAGGTCGTTGACGCATCTCTTCAGTAGTAACGGTAGGCGTAAAACCAAATTGGGTAATCATCCCTGGTACACAGTTCATTTGTGCTCTAAAGTGTGGCATATACGCAGAGTGCAAAACATCTTGAGATCTCATCTTAAAAAGAATTGGTCGCCCTACAGGAAGATGCAACTCGGTAGTGATCACATCATCTTGGGCATTAGCATCAGATTCGTCCAAACCTAAAATATTCGCCTTATCGATATCAATCAATCTCACATTGGCCAAACCGAGAACGTTATCTTCTCCAGAATATCTGGCTTTCCAGTTAAATTGTTGTGCATAAAGCTCAATAACCATAGGATCATCACTTTCGTCAACATTCATAATGCTAGTCCAGGTAAACAACCCATAAATAATCAAACCTGCCAAAACAATTACAGGAATAAATGTCCAGATTGCTTCTAAGGTGTTATTATCGGCATAAAAAAGAGCTTGACGCCCTTTTTCACCTTTGTATTTGAAAGCAAAATAATGCAATAAAAACTGAGTTAAGGTTTGGACCAAAAATATGACCACCATTGAAATGATCATTAAGTTATCAATTTCGGACCCATGCTCTGAAGCTGCATTGGAAACCAATGGCAAATCTCCCAAATACCAAAAACTCAAAATGGTAATGAGATAAATAAAGGCTAGAAAGCCCATCATTAAATAAGCATTTATGGTATTGTCCTTGTCCGTTGCGACCTGACCGTTATCGGTTGAACCTACTTGAGCTAAGTCAAATATTTTAACCATCTGCCAAATTGCAACAGCGACGAAAAGTACTATGATAAGTGTTAAAAAAGCTGTCATTGTCGTTAGTCTTCTTTATAGATTTTATTAATAATGAAAGTGTTCACTTTCTTTAATGAATGGGTTGCGTTTGGCCATTAACGGTGCTTTAGTTAATGCGGTAAATACGATGAGGAGGAATACGCCTCCAAACAACAATAATGAACTAATTTCCGGAACACCAATAAACCATTGGTCTCCTACCGTTGCAGGCATAATCATATTGAATAAATCAATATAGTGCCCAGTTAAAATTACTGTACCCGCCATCATGATAAACCAAGGGATTCTTTTGAAATCACTATTCATTAAAATCAACAGTGGGAATACAAAATTAAGTACCACCATCCCTAAGAACAAGAACTGATAATCCTGAAATCTTGTTACAAAATACGTAACCTCTTCCGGAATATTGGAATACCAAATCAACATAAATTGGGAGAACCAAAGATACGCCCAGAAAATACTGAAACCAAACATGAATTTAGCCAAATCGTGCATGTGACTATCGTTGACCAAAGGTAAGAGCCCTTTTGTTTTAAGAAACATGGATACCATGGCAATCACGGTAATACCAGAGACCATCATACCTGCTAACACGTACCAGCCGAATAACGTACTAAACCAGTGCGGATCTACACTCATGATCCAATCCCAAGACACCATAGATTCTGTATAGAGGAAAAACACTAAAAACCCTGCTGAAATACGAAATGTCTTTTTGAAGTTTTTATTATCGTCTGCCAAATCTTGTGCGATTGAGAATTTTCTTGAAAATTGCCTGTATAAAAACCAGCCCCCAAGAAAGATCAATCCTCTTACAGCAAACCAACCAATGTTCAAATAACTCGATTTGCCTTGAATTAATTTATCATGCGCCACAACATCGGGATCCATCCAAACGAATATATTGTAATGCCCAACCGTACCAGATAAGATGGCGATAGCAAGAACAATAAGACCTCCAGGGAGCATGTAAGCGGTAATACCTTCCATCACCCTAAATAATAATGGTGACCATCCTGATTGGGCAGCATATTGTACTGCGTAAAATGCAAGAGCTCCCAAAGCTATGGTAAAGAAAAATAGCGCAGCAACATATATGGCAGACCATGGGCGGTTTGCTAGCTGGTGTTGCACATGCTCGGCATGTTTGTCACCAGAATGTGCATCGGCCTGCTCATGTGCTGGATTGGCTTCATGACCTTCTTCTAAAGCACTGGTTGTGTTGGTATCATGCGAATTATCGGTATGTGCTTCTTCAACACCACCTGCAACCACATGAGCTTCTGTATCTACTTCATGCCCACCGCCATGACCTGCATGTTCTGCAGCAAGCATATCCTTAACTTCATCTAAAGATTTATGAGATGTCATAAAACCGTAAACAACGCCGATAAGACCTAAAATCATTAGGACGAAAGCAACTGTTCTTAATCTACCTGAAATTGTATACATATCTGTTTAATCTTTATCTATCTTATTTGGCTGTGGAATCTGTTTCGGTCGTTGCATTGGCTTCTTCCTTAGAGCCAGATTTAGATGAAAGTTCTCCTTTTAACTGCATCACATAATCAACAACTTGCCAACGTTCTTTTTTATTGATTTGATTCTTGTAAGAACCCATGGCATTTTTTCCGTAGTAAATCACGTGGTAAATGCTGCCTTCAGTAATGGCTCTGCCTGCATCATCATAACGTGGGACTCCCAATATTTTCTCGCGTTGTACCAGTGTTCCCTGACCATCACCTTTTTTTCCGTGGCAAATGGCGCAGTAAATGTCATAATTCTGTCCACCTTCCATGCCACCCAGTTCTTCTGAACTCAAAGGATTTTTTAAGTTGGCCTTAGCCTGAAGATATCCATCATTATCATTGGCAATCTCAAAAGGCAGGTGACCACCTCTTGGAATAGACCCTTCTGCAGGTTCTTGGGCTTCCATACTATTGTCAAAGGCATCAGATTCTTGATACGCTTCGTAACCAACAGACTCATACATATTAGGCATGTACTGATAATTACGAGAGGATTTGCTGTTACAAGCAACTACACTCACAAAAATCATCACTACCGTTATTAGTTTAATTAAGCTCTTCATTTGTATCGTTTAATGCGCCTTATTAATTAAATTGATCTCTACCGCTCCTGTGTCTCTCAATAAGTTGGTCAATTCCTCTTCATTGTTGTTCACAGTGATTTCCATTAAAAAATGGTCATCTGTGGTTCTAGGATCTGGGTTTTCGGCCTTTTTGAAGGGCCAAATTCTAGTTCTCAAGTAAAATGTTATAACCATCAAGTGGGCAGCAAAAAATACAGTAAGCTCAAACATGATCGGCACAAAGGCTGGCATGTTCTCGATGTAGCTAAAACTAGGCTTACCACCAATGTTTTGTGGCCAATCTTCAATCATAATGAAATTCATCATTACAATAGCGACTGTTAAACCAACACATCCATATAAAAAGGATGCAATGGCGATTCTTGTTGGTGCCAATCCCATGGCCTTGTCTAACCCGTGAACCGGGAAAGGCGTAAAGATTTCTTCTATGTGATGATGCGCTGTACGTACTCTTTTTACAGCAGCCATTAAGACGTCATCATCTGTATAAATAGCGTGAATTACTTTTGAAGCTTCCATTTACTATTTTAGTTTATTAATTTTTTAGCTTGTCCAGACCAATCATCACGTTCTGCCCTTCCTGGGAACGAACCTGTAATATCATCTAACAAGTCGTATTCTCGATTTGTCATTTTGCTTACTTGGGCATAGGTATAAATACCAATACTATTAAGCGTTTGCTCCATTTTAGGACCAATCCCATTAATGACCTGTAGATCATCTGGCGTTTGGGTAGTAGCATCAAACACGCCTACGCCAACCAAAAGGTTCTTAAGTTGTTCCTTTTTATCTTGAGCAGGGTGATTACTATGGGTGTCATCTTCAATTCTCAAAACAGATGTTCTTGCATCTGCTCCAGTACCTACCAGACTTTGACCATTTTCTCTCAAACGCTTATAACGCTCTCCTGAAGATTTTAGAATGGTTTTTACTTCCGCCTGTGCAATTACAGGGAAGGTTCTTGCATACAGTAAAAATAGTACAAAAAAGAAACCTATCGTACCTATAAAAATACCGATATCTACAAATGTTGGTGAGAACATCGTCCAAGAGGATGGCAAATAATCTCTGTGCAATGAAGTTACGATAATTACAAAACGCTCAAACCACATCCCAACGTTTACTACAATTGATATAAAGAAGGAGAACATGATACTTGTTCTTAATTTCTTAAACCACATAAATTGTGGAGAGAAAACGTTACAAGACATCATTAACATATAAGCCCACCAGTAAGGACCGGTCGCTCTATTTAAAAACGCATATTGCTCATACTCCACACCAGAATACCAGGCAATAAACAACTCCGTAATATATGCCACACCAACAATAGAACCCGTTAGCATGATCACAATATTCATTAACTCTATATGCTGTACCGTAATATAATCTTCAAGGTGACTCACTTTTCTCATAATGATCAAGAGTGTGTTCACCATGGCAAAACCAGAGAAAATGGCACCAGCAACAAAGTACGGTGGAAAGATCGTGGTATGCCAACCCGGAATTACCGACGTTGCAAAATCAAAAGATACAATGGTGTGTACCGAAAGCACCAAGGGTGTAGCCAAACCAGCCAATACCAAGGATACTTCTTCAAAACGTTGCCAATCTTTTGCACGCCCACTCCATCCAAAACTCAATAAAGAGTATATTTTTTTCTGAAAAGGTTTTACCGCTCTATCACGAATCATCGCAAAATCGGGAAGTAAACCGGTCCACCAGAATACTAGAGATACTGACAAGTATGTTGAAATTGCGAACACATCCCAAAGCAATGGTGAATTGAAATTCACCCAAAGCGATCCAAATTGGTTAGGAATTGGCAATACCCAGTAAGCCAACCAAGGACGCCCCATGTGAATGATCGGGAACAAACCTGCCTGAATTACAGAGAAAATCGTCATGGCTTCTGCCGAACGGTTAATCGCCATTCTCCATTTTTGACGGAAAAGTAAGAGTACCGCCGAAATCAATGTTCCTGCGTGACCGATACCTACCCACCAAACAAAATTGGTAATATCCCAAGCCCAACCTACGGTCTTGTTCAACCCCCATGTTCCGATACCTGTGGATACCGTATAGATAATACACCCTATTCCCCAAAGGAAAGCGACCAGTGCGATTGAAAACACAATCCACCAAGATTTACTTGCTTTGCCTTCTACAGGTGCAGCCACATCTATCGATACATCGTGATATGATTTTTCTCCTGTAACTAAGGGTCTTCTAATAGGTGCTTCGTAATGAGACGCCATAATCTATTATAATTGTTTCTTATTAATGTTTATGCTTCTATTGTATTTCTCACTTTCACATGGTACTGTACGTTTGGCTTGGTGCCCACATGCTCCAATAAATGGTACATACGGTCATCTTCTTTTAATGCTGCTACGACACTTTCCTTATCATTAATGTCACCAAACTTCATTGCCCCACTACTACAAGCGGAAGAACAAGCGGTTTGGAATTCACCATCCTTAATGACGCGTCCATCACGCTTAGCATCTAAAATCGTTTTTTGGGTCATTTGCATACACATCGAGCATTTTTCCATGACACCACGAGAACGAACCGTAACATCTGGATTTAACACCATGCGACCTAAATCATCGTTCATATAATAATCAAACTCATCATTTTGGGTATACAAGAACCAGTTGAATCGTCTTACTTTATACGGACAGTTATTCGCACAGTAACGGGTACCTACACAACGGTTATATACCATTTGGTTTTGACCTTGACGACCATGGGACGTGGCTGCCACTGGGCAAACAGTTTCACAAGGAGCGTGGTTACAATGTTGACACATGATCGGCTGAAAGGCCACTTGAGGATTATCTGCAGCGTGTTCCATTTCACCAAAACCACTTAGAGATCCCTTATCTCCCCAAAGTCCGGAAAATTCGTCCTTCTTAATATTATCGCCTTCAAAAGTATCTTCGGAAGAGTAATATCTATCAATACGCAACCAGTGCATATCGCGACTTCGTCTCACTTCTTCCTTACCAACTACGGGTACATTGTTTTCCGCATGACATGCAATCACACAGGCACCACAACCGGTACAGGCATTTAGATCAATAGATAGATTAAAGTGATGCCCAATAGAGCGATCAAATTCATCCCAAAGATCTACTTCTGGTGAAGTCACCGGAGTTTCTTCGTGATTTAAGGATACTTGAGGAAGCTCGTTCCAATGCGCTTTATCTTTAGTATTAAAAATCTCAAGCGTTGTTTCTCTTATAATGTCGCCACGTCCCATCAAGGTATTTTGCAATTGGGTACATGCAAATTCATGCATTCCCGCAGCTTTTTTGATGCTAACGTTTTGAGCGGTATTAAAATCTTGGTACAACGGGTAAGCGTTGACCCCTGTTTTCATTTCATCTTTCAAGCCAGCTGTTCTACCAAATCCCAAAGAGAGGCCTATAGAACCTTTTGCTTGACCTGGCTGAATGATTACCGGTACATTCTTAACCGTAACACCATTCACTTCAATATCGGCATAACTACCGTCTAAACCTCCCGTAGCTACATGCTCGTTTATTAAATCCAAACGTTTGGCATCTGCCCCAGAAATGGTTAAATAGTTATCCCAAGTAGTCCTCGTAATAGGATCTGGAAATTCTTGTAACCATGGGTTATTCGCATCTTGACCATCTCCCATACCCACTTTAGTATAGAGAGACAACTCCATGCCTTCTGCCTTTGCTGAAGACGCTAGCGATCTCGCTGCACTACCCGCATCAATGGAACCCATTGAAGTAGTAGCTCCTGCTCCACCAGTTGTGACCGTTGAAGAAGTGGTTCGTGTTTCGTACGTGTCTTGATCTTCATCCTTAATACCAACACCTACAGCGACATCGTGAAGGATACCACCAACAAAGGTTCTGTCTTTTTTGTCGTTAAGATCGATTGAAGTGCTTTCGGTAGTTTGTGTAGACGCACTGCTTGGACTTGTACCTAAAAATCCTGGTACATATGTGCCATCTTGCAGTGCTTTATTAAACGAATTTCCACCTAAAATACCACCGTCCCAATTGGTCTTGATGTATTCGCGGTAGTTGGTATCACTTCCGTTCCACATTAATAATGCTTGTTGAAATTGACGCGTGTCAAATAACGGACGAATTGTAGGTTGCATTAAACTGAAATGCCCCTTTTTAAGTTCCACATCGCCCCAAGATTCTAAGTAATGAGGTGTTGCTGCAATATATTGTGCTGCCGAAGCAGACTCATCTGCCTTCATGGAGAAAGCGATGGATAATGTTGTATTTTTAAGTCCTTCAGCAAATTCATTGGCATTCGGGAGTGTGTACATTGGGTTTACACCACTCATGATGATCCCTCCAACTTTGCCAGCTTTCATATCTGCCACCAATTGGGTAACTGCCTTATTGCTTCCTTGACGTGTCAAAATTGGTGTAGTCGTGTCAAAAGCCTTGCTTCTTAAAGAAGAATTGACTGCTAGCGCTACAGTTTGCGCATTGACATCTTGAATGCCTGTTACCAAAACACCGTTGCTTCCTGCCTTTTTCAATTCTGAAGCAGCTCTTTGAGCAGCTTGATCAATATACTCAGGCAAATCGGTTGTTGCTGAACCGCCAGTGACTAAACTATAAAGCTTAGCCAATACTTGTTTTTGTTGACTTGGCGTTAAAGGCACTCGCATATCTGCATTGGCACCCGTTAAAGACATGTTGGATTCAAATTGGATATGGCGAGACATTTTACCGTCTTTAGGCACACGACCTCTTGAATACCCTGCGTCAAAACCACCCCCTTGCCAGTCACCAAGAAAATCGGCGCCAACAGAAACAATGGTCATCGCCTTTTCAAAATCGTAACTCGCTAAACCGCGGGTTCCGTATTTGGCTTCAAAAGCATCAAGCGCTGCAGATTCTGAAACTGCATCATAAACTACGTGACGTACATTTCCATATTTAGATTGAAATTCAGAAATCAATTTTGACGTTGACGGACTTGCAAATGTTTGGGTCAACAAGACAATTTCCTTTCCTGAATTTTTAAGATTGGTAAGCGCGGTATTGGTTTCGGAATCAAAAGACTCCCAAGAGATCGTCTTCCCATCTTTCATAGGAGCTTTCACCCTCGTACTGTCATACAAGCCCAATACCGAAGCATTTACCCTCGCGTTTGCTGAACCGTGGGTTTTTGCCAAGTTATTGTTTTCCACCTTAATTGGCCGACCTTCACGTGTTTTGATTAAAACACTTGCAAAGTCAAACCCATTGGCGATGGTTGTTGCATAGTAATTGGCAACACCAGGAATGATTTCCTCAGGTTGCACAACGTAAGGAATAGATTTGATCACAGGACCCTCGCATGCTGCAAGTGATACTGCTGCTGTACTAAAGCCTACGTATTTTAAAAAGTCACGACGCGTAGTAGAGGAAGATTCCAAAGTTTCCTTGTTACCCAAAAATTCTTCAGTAGGAATCTCGTTTACAAACTCATTCTGTCTAAGCGTCTCAACAATAGAGCTATTCTCGTTTAGCTCTTCAACACTTTTCCAGTATTTCTTGTTTGATGACATATGATATAATTGAATTACTTCTTGTTAAATTAATTGTTTTAAATCCCATTAAAGAGATTCCGCATTTGCGGGAACTACAAAACCATTGATTTTAGTAGTGACATTTACCACATTCCAGTCCTCCCATTTGGGCAGCAGTTAACTCCTCAACACCGTATTTCTTAGATAACTCTTCGTGGATTTTTGTATAATATTCGTTGCCTTCTACTTTCACTTTGGTCTCTCTATGGCAATTGATACACCAGCCCATGGTTAAGGGAGAATATTGGTACATCACTTCCATTTCTTGCACTGGCCCATGACATTCTTGACATTGAACCCCTGCAACGGAAACGTGCTGTGAATGGTTAAAATAAGCGAAATCTGGCAAGTTGTGGATTCTGATCCATTTTACAGGTTGTGTGTCACCAGTATAATTTTGCTCATCTTCATCCCAGCCAACAGCCTTGTAAAGCTTTTGGATTTCAGCATTATAATCAACACCATATTCATCTCTTCCCATTTGCTGGGTTTCATCGGCCACTTGATAAATGGATTTATGACAGTTCATACATACATTTAAAGATGGAATACCCGATTGTTTGCTTACACGTGCTGATGAGTGACAGTATTTACAGTCAATCGCATTGTCACCTGCATGGATTCTATGCGAATAGTGAATTGGCTGCACAGGCTCGTAACCTTGATCCACACCAACTTGCATTAAATAACCATATACAAAATAAGCACCAGCCAATAATAAGAAGATACTGGTAACTAATACCAAAAACTGGTTTTGAGCGAACGCTTTCCAAATTGGAGTGCCTTTATCTTTTTTAACGACTTCAATCCCCTTGGCATCTGCAAAACGATTTAAAGTTTGTCTAACCAAAACCAGGGAAACTGCCAATAAAGCAAATAATAAGGCAAGAGCACCAAGAATTAATTTATTTGAAGTTCCACCCCCAGAGCCTGAACCGTCTCCACCCGTTACAACTTTTTTTGAAGGTTCTGGAGCTGGTGGCTCAGCAGCAGTATAGGCTAAAATATCATCAATATCTGTTTCGGACAGCTGCGGAAAAGCAGTCATGGCAGTACCATTGTACTCGTTGTAAATTTCGTTGGCATAAGCATCGCCAGACTTGATTACGCCTGAACTGTTATGAATCCATCCATAAATCCAATCCTTACCCAGTCCCTGCTCATCAGCCAAACGCTTTTCAATATTTCTAAGGGCTGGACCGGTCATTTTCCTGTCTAACTGGTGACAAGAGGCACAATTGGTATTAAACAATGATTTTCCCTTTGCAGGATCACCACCATCTTGGGCATGTACTGTTGTGGCGAACGTAAGTAAAATAACTAACCCTAAATTGAGGAACCTTGATGTTAGTTTACGGTAAATTACCTGTGTCATATTATGAGTTGAATTATCTTCTATACTTTGGTATGATCTTTTCTGTATTAAGATGAAAAAACCTTTTAAAAACTCTGGCAAAAATAACACTTAAAGTCGATTTTGAAAATGTTAGAGAAGCGTTAATTCTTAATTTATAAGGATTCTAAATAATAAAAAACCTTAGAAATAGTTTAATATTCGAGCGATAAAACGCAGCTCTGAGAAAAAATGATTTTCTTTGTAAAAAACCATAAAAAGGATGACCTATAACAAATTAAAAATAAGCATTTTGACACCCATCTTTCTTACTTTCATCGCCAGTGCCCTCGCGCAAGAGGCAACCGTTACAGTAGATCAAGATAAGGTAATTACCACATTGTTGGAATATAAAAAGGATGTTAAAACAGTGAATCTCTATAAGATTCAACTGGATTTTGGCTCACGCTCGGAAGTGGAAGCCCTAAAAAGCCAGTTTTTGGATGAATTTAGCGAATGGCCTGCCGAAATGGTTTACGAAACGCCCAACTATAAAGTATGGGTTGGTAATTTTAGTACACGTTTGGAAGCTGACATTGCCCTTTTAAAAATTAAAAAATCGTTTACTAAGGCCATGGTGTTTGAACCCAAAAAGGACAAATAATGGTTTTGGTTCTGGGATTGGAGCTTTAGGAAACAACCCTCCCAAATACGTTAAGTTGCAATTGATAAAAGATATTACCCAGACTCTAACGAATAAAAAAAAGCGATTACCATGTGGTAATCGCTTTTTTAATATTTAAATCGTATTGAATTTTAAAAGTTTTATTTCAACTTTTTCTTCACTTCCACTTCTTGGAAGGCTTCTATAGTATCATCTATTTGAATATCGTTGTAGTTTTTTAATTGAATACCACAATCATATCCTTTGGCAACTTCTCTAGCATCATCCTTGAATCGTTTCAACGAAGTCAATGTTCCTGTATGGATCACAACACCATCTCTAATTAAACGAATTCCTGAATTACGGAAAATCTTACCGCTCACCACCATACAACCTGCAATCGTTCCTATTTTGGAAATCTTAAAGGTCTCTCTAATTTCTGCAGTACCGGTAATCTCTTCTTTAAGTTCTGGAGACAACATGCCTTCCATCGCATCTTTAAGATCATTAATGGCATCATAGATAATAGAGTACATTCTGATATCGATTTCTTCCTTATCGGCGATTTGACGCGCATTACCCATTGGTCTCACGTTAAACCCGATAATAATCGCATCGGACGCTGTGGCCAGCAACACATCACTTTCAGTAATGGCACCGACACCCTTATGGATGATATTGACTTGAATTTCTTCTGTAGATAATTTCTGGAACGAATCGGTCAATGCTTCTACAGAACCATCAACATCCCCCTTAAGAATGATGTTCAATTCTTGGAAATCACCTAAGGCGATACGACGACCAATTTCATCCAACGTAATATGACGCTGCGTTCTCACACTTTGCTCACGTTGAAGCTGGGTACGTTTGGCTGCAATTTGCTTAGCTTCACGCTCATCTTCAAACACATTGAATTTATCACCCGCTTGTGGCGCTCCATCAAGTCCTAAAATAGATACCGGTGTGGATGGTCCCGCAGTTTTAACGTCATTGCCACGCTCATCTTGCATGGCCCTCACCTTACCACTGTTTTTACCAGCCAATACGTAATCTCCAACTTTTAGGGTTCCTGCCTGTACCAAAATAGTGGATACATAACCACGACCCTTATCTAAAAATGCTTCAACCACTGTTCCGGAAGCCAATTTATCTGGATTTGCTTGAAGCTCTAAAATTTCTGCTTCCAACAATACCTTTTCTAAGAGCTCCTTAACGCCTGTTCCATTTTTAGCTGAAATATCATGAGATTGAATTTTACCACCCCAATCTTCAACCAAAAGATTCATTTGCGCTAAGCCTTCTTTTACTTTTTCAGGATTTGCCCCTACTTTATCAATCTTGTTAATTGCAAAGATAATAGGCACACCCGCTGCTTGCGCATGGGCAATCGCCTCTTTGGTTTGTGGCATGATCGCATCGTCTGCTGCGATTACGATAATTGCCAAATCGGTGACTTGAGCTCCACGAGCACGCATTGCTGTAAAGGCCTCGTGACCTGGAGTATCCAAGAATGCAATTTTTTGACCATTGGCCAATTTTACACCGTAAGCACCAATGTGCTGGGTAATACCACCAGACTCACCAGCGATAACATTTTCTTCTCGAATATAATCCAACAAAGAAGTTTTACCGTGATCAACGTGACCCATTACGGTCACAATTGGTGCACGTGGCTTTAAGTCTTCTGGCTTATCTTCTATAACTTTAACCGATTCTTCCAAATCTGAAGTCACAAAATCAACTTCATAACCAAATTCATCTGCCACCACACTGAGTGTTTCGGCATCCAAACGTTGATTCATGGTGACCATCATCCCTAAGGACATACATGCTGAAATAATTTCGGTAACGGAGACATTCATCATAGTTGCAACCTCACTGGCAGTAACAAACTCGGTTACTTTAAGTATTTTGCTTTCTGCTGCATCTGCAATATCCTTCTCGGTTTGCTCTCTATGTTGATCTCTTTTTTCTCTTCTGTATTTGGCACCTTTCCCTTTAGAAGACTTTCCTTGTAGTTTCTCTAAAGTTTCGCGAACTTGTTTTTGTACATCTGCTTCGCTTGGTTCTTCTTTTACACCTGGGCTACGTCTTGTGGCTGGCGTTCTGCCTTTAAAACCACCTCTTTGACCAGGTTTGCTAGGGCGACTATCTGTAGTGCCAGGGCCTTTACTGATGCGACGACGTTTTTTCTTATTATCATCGGTCGCTTTTTTGTCGTCTTTTTTCTTTTTAGGCTTTTTAAATTGGGAAAGATCTATTTTGTCTCCAGCAATTTTAGGGCCCGTCAGTTTTTTATAATTAGTGATGAGGGTTTCCTCAGCAGGTGCTGATGTTTCACCATCTTCTGTCTTTTTCTCCTCTTTCTTGAGCTCTAATTTTGGGGCTTCCTTCTTAACAGGTTCCTCTTTGGGCGCTTTTTCAACTTCGGAAGGAGTCGCTTTAACCTCTTCTTCCTTTTCTTTAGCTACACCCGTTTCCTTGTCTTGATCTTGCTTTTCTTCCGTTTTTTCGGGAGCTTCAGCTTTCTCGGTTTTGGCAACTGGCGTATCGGCAGTCTTTTGCTCTTCTTTAGGGGCTTCGACTTCTTTTGCAGGGGCTTCGGGCTCGGGCGCTTCTACTTTTTCAATTTTAGGTGAATCACCGTCCAAATTGATTTTGCCAACTTGCTTGGGTCCGCTTAATTCGGCTTTTGCCTTAACGACCTCTTTTTGTTTGGCTTCGCGCGCAGCTTTCTCTTCAAGTTCTTGCTCACGTTGCAAGCGCAACTCTTCCTTTTCCTTGAGTTTAGCCTCACTCACTTCTTGCGATTCTGCCTTTTTATTGGCATCCGTTTGAAATTCGTTTGAAAGAATCGCGTAAACTTCTTCTGAGATTTTTGTATTAGGATTCTTCTCTATGTCGTGCCCTTTAGATTCTAAAAAATCAACCGCACGATCAATAGAAATATTGAGTTCCCGTAATACTTTATTTAATCTTGTTTGAGCCATAAATTGCCTTAATATACTTATTTTCCTTTATTCCAATTAACACTATCGTGATAAATGCGTGCTTATTCTTCGAATTCCTCCTTAAGAATGCGCATCACATCCCTAATGGTTTCCTCTTCAAGGTCTGTACGCTTCACAAGATCTTCAATATCTTGCTCTAAGATACTCTTCGCAGTATCGAGACCAGCCTTTTTAAATTCATCAATAATCCATCCTTCGATTTCGTCTGAGAATTCCTTCAACTCCACATCTTCCTCTGCACCTTCTCTAAATACATCAATTTCATAACCGGTTAATTTACCCGCCAATCTAATATTGTGACCGCCTCTACCAATAGCTTTAGAAACTTCTTCTGGTTTTAGCAAGACCTCAGCACGTTTGGTTTCTTCATTAATCTTAATGGAAGTCACCCTTGCTGGACTCAATGCTCTGGTGATAAACAACTGTAAATTGGTGGTGTAGTTGATTACATCTATGTTCTCATTACCCAATTCACGTACAATACCGTGTATTCTAGAGCCCTTCATCCCTACACAAGCGCCAACAGGGTCAATTCTATCATCATAAGAATCTACTGCTACTTTTGCTTTTTCACCTGGAATTCTAACCACATGCTTGATCGTGATCAAACCATCAAATACTTCTGGAATTTCCTGTTCAAATAATTTCTCCAGGAACACAGGAGCGGTTCTCGACATTATGATGGAAGGTTTATTTCCCTTAAGTTCTACACTTTCAATAATTCCACGTACATTTTCTCCTTTTCTGAAGAAATCTGAAGGGATTTGACGATCTTTTGGAAGAATGATCTCATTTCCGTCATCATCCAACAAAATAATCGCTCTATGGCGAATGTGGTGCACTTCGGCTGAATAGATTTCACCCTCAAGTTCCTTAAAGTGTTTGTATATATTGGTATTATCGTGTTCATGGATTTTTGAGATCAAATTTTGTCTCAGTGCCAAAATAGAACGACGTCCCAAATCAATAAGCTTCACTTCTTCGGCTACATCTTCTCCAACTTCAAAATCAGGCTCAATCTTTTGGGCTTCACTTAAAGAAATTTCTTGGTTAGGCTCCTCGACCTCATCATCTGCTACAACAATCCTATTTCTCCAAATTTCCAGATCCCCTTTATCTGGGTTAATGATGATATCAAAGTTGTCGTCATCTCCATACTTCTTTTTCAAAGCATTTCTCAACACATCTTCCAAAATCGCCATTAGTGTGACACGATCTATTAATTTATCGTCCTTAAATTCTGAAAACGAATCAATTAATGCAATATTTTCCATAACTATTATGAATTAAAATTTTATTACAACTTGAGCTTTTGAAATGGCCTCATAGGCTACTTCAGCTTGTTTATTTACGGTGACTTTTCCTTTTCCAACCGGTTTTGGCTCTCTAGCCTTCCATGTTAAAAAGATGGACTCGTCTGTAGCTTCTTCGAGTGTGCCCTCAATGGTTTCTCCATTTTTAGTTTGAACACTTAAAGTTCTACCTATATTTTTCTTGTATTGGCGGTGGTTGATTAGCGGTGCAGTTGCGCCTGCAGACAACACTTCGAGAGAAAAATCTTGTTCTTCTCTATCGAGTTGATGCTCAATTGCTCTGCTAATAAACATGCAATCTTCTACCAAAACGCCATTATCACCATCGATGATCACTTTAATGGTATTATCATTAAGCACATCAAAATCAATGAGAAACAAATCTGGTCTTTGCTCCAATCCCTCGTCTAGTAACTGTTTTACGGTATCTTTGAACATTCTTAGTATAAAAAGAGCGGACTTTTCGTCCGCTCATTATTCTTTTTTCTTCAAACAACGGTGCAAATATACAACATTTTTATTGACTTTGGCAAGTGCCTCTATTTCGAATTTTATTATTAACTTTAAGACAAACTATACAATTTCAAAAGAATGAAAAAGATACTCGTCCCTACAGATTTCTCTCAAGAGGCAGAAAACGCCTTAAAAGTTGCGTCTCAAATCGCCAAAAAAGACAACAGTGACATCTATTTATTACATTTACTGGAAATCCCCCTCACCAACGTAGATGCCATAAATACCACTGCAGATGTGCCAGAGGTGATGTTTTTTATGGAAATGGCCCATAAAAAATTTAAGGACATTCTTGCGAGCGATTATCTTAAAGGCATCACTGTGCACGAAGTGGTAAAACCCGATGTCACTTTTAACAGTATTTCAGAAATTTCTAAGGAGATAGGTACAGATCTTATAATAATGGGCTCACATGGTGCCAATGGTTTTAAGGAAATGTTTATTGGCTCTAATGCCGAAAAAGTAGTCCGCACCTCTTCCGTTCCTGTCTTGGTAATCAAAAACGAACATGACGATTTTAGTGTGGATGATATTGTGTTTGCATCAGACTTTAAGAAGGACAATAAAGAAACCTACAAACAAGCCACTGAATTTGCCATGTCTTTTGGAGCGCAAATTCATTTATTGCTGGTTAATACACCCAGTAACTTCACAACCACTAAAAAAGCGAATGAACGCATTCACAATTTTATCAAAGACTATTCATTTAAGAACTATACCATAACCGTTTACAACGATGACTCGGTTGAAAAAGGCATCCTTAACTTTGCGAAAGATATTGATGCCGACTTAATAGGCATTAGCACTCATGGCCGACAAGGCATAGCCCATTTTTTCAATGGAAGCATTAGTGAAGATTTGGTAAATCATGCCAAACGCCCGGTAATCACCTTTAAGATCTAAGGATTAGCTCTCAAATCTCTTCAAATTCATTCCATAAAAAAAGTCTCCCTAAATTTAGGAAGACTTTTTTGTTGGCCCACTAGGTCTCGAACCTAGACTCTTTGGTACCAAAAACCAACGTGTTACCAGTTACACCATAGGCCAAAATAACACTTAACTTAACTTTCGTCTTGATTAAGCGAGTGCAAATTTAGTACAAACTTTTATTTGAACAAATAATTTAGGCAAAAAAATCAAAATTCCTAAGCTTAACTTAAAAACGACACCCCTTTATATATTTATTAGTAAATTCGCCCGCATTTAATCAACTTTATTTATGACACATTTCAAATTCAAGAAATGGAATACTCTTACAGGCTGGTTTGCCTTTGCTGTAGCGCTTTTTACCTATGCTTCCACCATAGAACCAACTGTTAGTTTTTGGGATGCTGGTGAATACATATTAACTTCTGCTAAATTGCAGGTTGGTCATCCACCAGGAGCACCACTCTTTCAAATGTTGGGTGCCTTTTTCTCACTATTTACCTTTGGCAATAGCCATTATGTGGGCATGATGCTCAATATGATGAGTGCAGTCGCCAGTGCATTTACTATTTTGTTCATGTTTTGGACCATCTCCATCTTATTGCGGAAACTAGCCAAAAAAGACGAAGCGCTGCTTTCCAAAAATGCATCCATCGCCATTATTGGTAGTGCCCTCGTGGGCAGCTTGGCCTTTACTTTTACCGATTCATTTTGGTTTAATGCGGTTGAGACCGAAGTATATGCCATGGCCACCCTTATTATGGCGGTACTCTTTTATTTAGGTCTGCGTTGGGAAAAAGACATGTTTGAACCTAGAGGGCATCGTTGGCTCATTTTAATTGCCTTCGTGATTGGTTTATCTTTCGGGGTACACTTTATGGGCTTATTGACCATCCCTGCATTGGGCTTGCTTTATTTCTTTAAAAATCACGAAAAGGTCACAGTTAAGAGCTTCATCATCGCCAATGTGGTTGCAGCAGCCATATTGCTGTTCATTTTCAAATTATTGCTGCCAAACGCCCTACGGTTGTTTAGTGCTTCGGAAATATTCTTCGTAAATAGTTTGGGGCTTCCGTTTAATTCTGGTTCTATCATCGCTGGTCTTGTGGTTATAGCAGCCTTTTACTTCGGATTAAAATTCACCCGGGATAAAGGTTATAAATATGCCAATACCCTTACACTTTGTCTCATCTTTATCTTTATAGGTTTTTCGTCATGGATCATGTTGCCCATTCGCGCCAATGCGAATGTGGTCATCAATGAAAACAAACCTTCCAGCGCACGAGAATTGTTGGCTTACTACAATTTAGAACAGTATCCTGAAACGCACTTATTTTACGGACCATTGTTTACCGATCAATATTCTGGTTTGGATAAAAATGACCCCTATAAAGATGCGAAACCCAAATATGAAAAGGATTTTGAAAAAGGAGAGTACGTCATTGTAAACGATTATAAAAATGCCGATCAAAATTACAACTCCGAGCAAGCTCAAATCTTGCCTAGAATGTGGAGTGGCGAACATGCCGACAATTATATGATGTTTACCGGTTTATTGGATTTTAAAATCAAGCCTGAGTACCAAATGGACAATCGCGTGCGCCAGTTGGTCAACGATTTTAAAAAGGACGTCGCACAAGGCAAAGTAGATTATGAAGATTACAACAGCTTTTTAAAACAATTTGGGCGTGATTTTCTGGTAATTGAAAAACCATCTTTAGCCGATAATCTTTATTATATGATGGATTATCAGTTGGGCTACATGTACTGGCGTTATTTTATGTGGAATTTTACCGGTCGCCAAGACGACATCCAAGGTAAATATGACGATTTGCATGGCAACTGGATTAGTGGAATTGACTTCATAGACAGTTGGCATTTAAACATGTCTCAAGACAACTTACCCACCGACGTCAAAGACAATAAGGCGAGAAACACCTATTATTTTCTCCCGTTAATCTTGGGCATAATTGGTTTTCTATTTTTAATGGGGCGTGATCCCAAACTCTTCTGGGTCATGTTGGTCTTTTTCCTATTTACGGGGCTTGCCATACAATTTTATACAAACGTAAGGCCCTTTGAGCCTAGAGAACGGGATTATTCGGTAGTGGGCTCCTTTTATGTCTTTGCCATATGGATTGGTTTTGGCGTGTATGCTATTTTTAATGTTCTTCGGAAATATACCAGCTCAGCATTTTTGGCGCCTGCGGTTACTTTAATCTGTTTAATATTGGTGCCAAGCATTTTAGCAGCCAATAACTGGGACGATCACGACCGTTCAGATCGTTATACCGCTCAGGCCATGGCACGAAAATACTTGGAATCCTGTGCGCCAAACGCCATTTTATTCAGTATTGGGGACAATGATAGTTTCCCGTTATGGTATCTTCAGGAAATTGAAGGCGTAAGAACCGATGTTCGCGTGGTCAACACGAGTTTGTTCCAAACCGATTGGTACATTGACCAAATGAAGCGCAAGGCTTATGAGAGTGACCCCATTCCTTCGCAATTAACGCACGACCAATATAAATATGGCACGCGTGACTATATTATGCGCCAAGAGATCACAAAGGATACCTTTATGATCAAGGACTTTATGAACTTCATCTCCAACGATGATCCTAAATACAAATTGAGATATGCACTAAAGGCGATGGGGGAAGACCCTTCCGTCTATCCCGAGCATTTGCTAAAAGCAAATTATCTACCTACAACAAGCATTCGTGTGCCTGTTAACAAGCAAAATGTATTGGACAATCATATTGTAAAGGCAGCAGATGCCGATGAGATCGTGCCTTACATAGACCTTCAACTTACAGGTGGTGCATTATACAAAAACAGATTGTTGATGTTGGATATCATCGCCAACAACGACTGGAAACGCCCAATCTATTTTACGGGCGGTGCCTTTGGTGACGACGACTATATCTGGATGAAGGATTATTTACAACTTGACGGGCTGGTTTATAAGCTCGTGCCCATCAAAACGCCCGTAAACCGTGCCAATCCTTTTGATATGGGACGTGTGGATAGCAATTTGATGTACGAGCAAGTGATGCATTGGGATTGGGGAAACAGCGGAAGCGATAAAATTTATCATGATGTCGAAACCCGTAAAAATGGCATAACCTATAGAGGCAACCTTGCCCGTTTGATGGAAACGCTCATCAACGAGAATAAAATGGACAAGGCCGAAAAAGTTGCCGATATCGCGATGCAAAACATGCCCGTAGATAAATATGGTTACTACACGTTGCTTGAACCTTACATTAGCGGATATTACGAAGTGGGCAACACAGAAAAAGCGCGCAAGCTTTATAAGGATGTTTCTAAAAAATACCAAGAAAGTTTAACCTATTGGAGCGGATTGAGCATAAAAAACCAAACCCGCTATTTGGATGAAATCGTAACGGATATTGAACGCTACAGAAGTTTAGTTGACCTGTTGGTGGTTTATAATGATAAGGATTTCGCGATGGCAGAAACTGAGAAGTTCAACAACTACTTAGCCTTGTTTAAACATTTTACTGAAGGAGACAAGGAGCGCGCAGAACCAATCGTAGATGACAGAGATGTACAGATTGACTCTACAGATCCAGATACGCTATTTAAAATCGAATGATACCTTGATGTTTATTCCGGTAAAAACCCCTTGGGTTTTCAAGATGCTGTTTCCGCATTATGTGTGGCAGATTAAGACTAGCGAAAAGGTAATTTATCTCACTTTTGACGATGGCCCAACGCCCAACATTACGGACTTTGTTTTAAATTGTTTAAAAACGCATCAGGCAAAGGCCACCTTTTTTTGTATCGGCAATAATGTGGAAAAGCATCCGGACATCTTCAATCGGATTTTAGCGGATGGCCACAGCGTTGGAAACCATACTCAAAATCATTTGAGAGGCTGGGAAAGTGACACCAATGTCTATGTAAAAAATGTTATTGAAGCGGAAGCCATAATTCAAGCTTCCAAGTGGAAGACTCCAGATTTCGATGCAACAGCTGATCAACTAATCACCTCTGTTTTACCAGAAATCGATCCAGAAAAATCAATTATTGCCAAGAGCAGTCCTAAATCAAAAGTCATACATCGTACATCGTCGATTTCTAGTCTTTTTCGTCCACCCTATGGCCAAATCAAACCTTCACAAGGCAAACAACTATTGAAGAAGGGCTATAAAATTATCATGTGGGATGTGATTTCCTTCGATTGGGAGCAAGAGCTTTCCGAAGATATGTGTCTTCAACGCGTCATTTCCAACACAGAATCAGGGAGTATCGTCGTGTTTCACGACAGTATAAAAGCATCAAAAAACATGATGTATGCGCTTCCGAAGGTATTGGAGTATTTTAGTGCGAAAGGATTCAGGTTTGAAAGTCTCTCCTAGAAACCGCCTTTAAAATTAAAGATATTCCTGTACAATGGCAATTAAAGTATTGGCGTCTTGCTCACCGCTATGGCGCCATTTCATCTCACCATTTTTATAGATGATAAGGGTGGGCAAACCTTTAACGCGAAGTGCTTCTGCCAGTTCCTTATTTTTATCAACATCAATCTTAATCACTTTGGCCTTATCGCCTAATGCTGCTGCAACATCGCGCATAACGGGATGCATTGCGGTAGATTGCTCGTTCCAATCGGTAAAGAAATCCAACAGAACAGGAATATCAACATCTATAAGTTCCCCAAATTTTGACATATATTTCAATTTTAAATCAAATAACGCGCTACGAATCTACGTAAATTTTAAGCAAAACCTTAAATAGTAGTATTTAGCAATCTCAGGTTGATCTATTTATAAATTAAAAATAAGCATTTTCCTCATTAAAAAGCAACTTTTCCTTAGTATTAGGCATCTTTCGAGCCTTTTTTAAGTGTGATGACAGTCACCTCAGGCCAAATCCCCACACGACCCGGATATCCTAGATACCCAAAACCTCTATTCACGTTAATGTATTGGCCCATTTGTTTATAAATACCCGCCCATTGCTTATAGCGCCAAGAGATAGGGCTCCATTTGATCCACCCCGGTATTTCAATACCAAATTGCATCCCGTGGGTATGACCACTTAAGGTGAGATGAAAGTGATAATCGTCTGGCAAAACCTCAGCTTCCCAGTGACTCGGGTCGTGGCTCATTAAAATCTTAAAATCATTAGCTTCAACATTCTTCTTGGTTTTTTGAAGGTCGCCTGCTTTTTTGAATCCGCCTTTACCCCAATTCTCCACCCCCATGATGGCGATGCGCTGACCATTTCGTTCTATAAATCGACTTTCGTTCAACAAGAGGTCATACCCCATATTTTTTTGAAGTTGCACCAAATCTGCAAGGTTTTGTGCCTTCGCATCTGGAGTTGGCCAATCGATATAATCCCCATAATCATGATTTCCCAATACGGAATACACCCCATCTGGTGCTTTTAATTCTCCAAACATCTCAACCCAGGGTAACATTTCCGTAGTTTTATTGTTTACCAGATCACCCGTAAATAAGATCACATCACTTTTTTGAGCCTTGATAAGATCGACGCCATATTTTATTTTTTCTCGATTGTCAAAACTTCCTGAGTGGATATCACTAATTTGAGTGATGCGATACCCATCAAAAGCTTCGGGAAGATCTTCAAAATGTAGTGTATAATCCAAAACCCTAAATCTATACTTCCCTTTATACATACCATAGAGCAAAGAGCTAAATGGGATGGCAGCTAGACCCAAAGCGATACCACTAATAAATTTTCGCCTGGAGGGTAAATAAAAAGCTTCTTTGGTAGTTACAAATTTATCGTAAAGCCCTAAAACGCCTCTAATAATATCCTCACCCAAAAGAAAGGGCACCAACACTAAATTGAGCGACATAAAGCTGAGCAAAAAGCCAAAAGCATACGACTTTGGCGGACTCAAAACGCGCCCTTCAGCGCCAAAGGAAAATTGATAGATAAAGTTCCCTACAATGATCAAAGCGATGCCTAAAAATAGATAATGGATCCAGCTGGCTTTTGTGAGGGTTTTTATGGCCTGAAACCCATAAAACGTAAGCAATATGTAAACAACAATAAAAAGGATCCAACGTAGCATAGAGGAGATTTTTTCAAAGATAAGTCATTTTAAAAAATATTAAACATTTCAAAATGTAATTAACGGTACCTTAAGATTTAGTACCTTTTCGGAAAAATTTAGCACCAATTTTTAAAATAATTTCACTTAGTAATTGGCTACTTTTTATGCGCTAAACCTAGTATTGGGTTGGCGCCATATTAAAGTTTAAGGGCAAGCCCACTTATTTTAGAACGACCTCCATGAGACGAAGGCTATTTATCAAAAAAACATCCCTTACCAGTTTAAAACTATCGCTGGGGCCCCTACTTATTAATGGCGCAGACCTTGTAGCTAAACACACCCATAAAACAACTCCCATGATTCAAAAAAACACTGTGAAACCTATCGCCATTTGTACTTGGCAATTTCCCAATGCTTCAGCCAAAGCGGGCTTAGAGCTCTCAAAGGGACTCAATGCGCTCGATGCTGCCATTGCTGGTGTTGCTGTAGAAGAGGAAAATCTAAAAAACACAACCGTTGGCAAAGGTGGTGCGCCCGACCGCCAAGGGCAGGTTACTTTAGACGCGAGCATTATGGATAGCCAAGGCAATTGCGGTGCTGTGGTTTACGTAAAAAACATTACCAACGTGGCTGCCTTAGCCAAAAAGGTGATGACAGATACGCCACACGTGATGCTGGCTGGCGAGGGTGCCGAAGAATTTGCCTACGCCCAAGGATTCGAAAAAGAAAACTTACTTACGGAAGCCTCTAAATCCGCTTGGCAAATTTGGATGAAATCGCCAGAATACAAACCCATTATCAATATAGAAAACCACGATACGATTGGCATGCTCTGTAGAGACCAGAATGGTGATCTTGCTGGTGCGTGCACCACTTCTGGCCTTTCCTATAAAATGAAAGGACGCGTGGGCGACTCTGCCATCATAGGGTCTGGTCTCTTTATTGATAATAGGATTGGCGGGGCGGTAGCAACAGGATTGGGCGAGGAAGTAATGAAAACGGTAGGCAGCTTTCTCATTGTGGAGCTAATGCGCGGTGGCAAAAGTCCGCAGGAAGCTTGTGAGCTCGCTGTGCAGCGCATCACGGAGAGCAACCCCAATTACAGTAATTTTCAAATTGCCTATATCGCGATGAACAAAGCCGGTGAGATTGGCTCGTATTGTATTCATAGTGGGTTTGGTTATATGGTGCACCAAAACGGAACCAACGTGCATAAACTTTCTGCATCTGCTCTTAAATCTTGAACCTTGCAATTAAGGAGTATTAAGGTTAATTCTTTTACTAAAACCACTTAATGGTCAAATCTACCAACTTCTGCTTAAAATTGGTATAAGGTGGTAACAACAAATCTACAGCGCTAAGGGTATGTTGTTTTAATACGGAGCGTTGATTGCTAAATTCTAGAAACCCAAAATACCCATGTGATTTTCCAATGCCACTATTGTTGCTGCCTCCAAAAGGCAAGTGGTGATTAAGGTACTGCAACAAATTATGATTGATGCAGGTACTACCTGCTCGTGTGTGGTTGATTATAAAATTGGTGTTTTTTCTGTTTTTACTAAAAATATAAAGTGCCAAGGGCTTCTCTCGGGCATTAATATAATTAACGACGTCCTTTATATTAACGTAAGTTTTTATGGGCAAGATAGGCCCGAAAATTTCATTTAGCATGAGCTTACTCTCGTCTTTAGGATTAAATACCAAGGTTGGGGCCATAAAATTGTCTTTTTCTTCGGAAGCACTGCCCATCAAAATTTCGGTTTCAGTGCTTTTGGCATCTTCTAAATACGATTGCAAGCGCTCAAAGTGTTTTTGGTTCACAATCCTTCCGTAGGATTTGGAAGCTGAAACATCATCTCCATAAAGTTCTTGAAGCTTTCTTTTGAAGCTGGCCACAAATGCTTCCTTAATGCTTTCATTAACAAAAACATAATCTGGTGCGATACAAGTTTGACCCGCATTAACGAATTTTCCGAAGCATATTTTTTGGATGGCCTTGTCTAAGTTGGAGCTATCATCAACAATTACTGGCGACTTCCCTCCCAATTCCAAAGTTACGGACGAAAGATTTTTAGAGGCAGCCTTCATCACTATTTTACCCACTTGGGGCGATCCCGTAAAAAAGATATGGTTAAAGGGGAGTTTCAACAATTGGGTCGACACCTCAACTTCCCCTTGCAACAGCGCAACTTCATTCTCATTAAATAGAGACTTTACAATTTTCGCCATCAATGATGCGGTATGAGGCGTCATCTCGCTAGGCTTAATCATAACCGTATTTCCAGCTGCAATGGCCGACACCAGTGGGCCAAAGGTGAGGTTTATAGGAAAGTTCCAAGGTGAAATGATCAAACACACCCCCTTGGGCTCATGCTTAATCCATGACGAACTCCCCAATAAGGCCATGGGGGTTTCTACCTTTTGATTCTTTAACCAAGATTTCAATTGTTTGCATGCAAACTTGATCTCATCGATCACCGGGTAGATCTCGGTCAAATCGGTTTCGAGCTGGGGCTTCTTGAAATCGGCATAAAGCGCTGTTCTAATCTCTTGTTTAAAGGTGTGCTCTAAGGCAATTTTGAGGGATTTTAATTTATGAACACGTTCCTTATAGGTCGTTCGGCCCACAGTAAATTGATGCTCCTGTTGTGCGTCGAAGAGTTTTGAATACCTGTTATCTGAATAATCTGTCATTTAATCCCTAACGTGTTTATTGGGCTGCGCGCCACGTTTATGTATTTCATCGATGTTTTTTGCGAAGCGTTTCGACTCAACTAAAATTTCCTCGGTTTAACTAATATATTCAATTTCATCTAGAATGTTGCGTTTCTTTGAAGTGAGTTTAAAAATAAAATGCCCCTAACATCATGAAAAAATTAATCATACTTCTAGCTTTTATCGCCTTACCTTTAGTTGCAGTAGCACAAAATGAAACTGCTTCTACTTCGGAATTGACAACGGTAGAAAACATGATTGAAAAAACAGATGCGGTTAAGGAAACTAACACCGCAGCAACATCAAACTCCACATTTAAAAATCAGATCATTTACTTAAACCGCAAAAAAAGTTCTGATATCATAAGCATTAAAGCTTATAGAAAAAGCTTACAAATTAAAGTAAAGACCATTAAGCTTTGCTAAATTAAATTTTATACTCCTACTGAAAAATCCGAAAGCGCATTGTTTTCGGATTTTTTTATGCCTTCACTTAAAGGAACCGTCGCCCCAATTCGCCCCAATAAAAAAACCTGCTAAGTTTTGTATCCTTAACAGGTGATGTTTGGGTTATTGGTTAAAATGGAGGGAACAGGCGTTGCCAGCCCTCAATCAAAATGAAGTTCGCCTTTAGATTCCAATTCCTTAAACTCCTTTACGAGGTCTAGCGCATCTGGAATAACGTCACTACAAAGAATAATCAACGAGCCCTTAACCGCATTTTTAACTGCATAGGTAATGGCTGCCTTTTCGGAAGGGATTATCGTTATTTTCTTGTTGGGGTCTTTCATCTTAATACCGTCATCCAGCATTTTGATGAGCTCTTCTTCGGTTTTTCCACGTAAGCGCTTGTCTTGACGAATAATGATTTCATCAAACATTTCAGCAGCGATACTGCCCATTTCGTTGTTGTCTTCTATGCGTCGATCGCCTATCCCCGCGATAATGCCCACTTTTATGGTAGCATCCAGTTCTTTTATAAAATCGTGCAAAGCGCGCATTCCTGCGGGATTGTGTGCATAATCCAATAATATGGAAAAGTCTTTAAATTTAAACAGATTCAGGCGTCCTGGTGTTTGTGAAGCAGAAGGAATAAAGGTTTCCAAACCAGCTTTCATATCTTCAATACTAATGCCCTGTACGTGCGCTGCCAAGATGGCCGAAAGCACATTCTGGATCATAAATTTGGCTTTGCCTCCATAAGTCAACGGGATGTTCTCCGCATTCATGATACGCATTTTCCATTCACCCCTGCAAATGGTCACAAATCCGTTTTCATATACTGCGGTAATACCATTTAAGCGCTGCATGGCTTTGATACGCGGATTGTTTTCATCCATGGAAAATAAGGCCACATTACAATTTACACTTCGGCGCATATCATAAACCAAATCATCGTCGGCATTTAAAATAGCATACCCATCGGGTTTCACCGTTTCTGGTACGACCCCCTTTACCCGAGCCAATTGATCAATGGTATGAATTCCCTTGAGACCCAAATGATCTGCTGCCACGTTGGTAACAATGGCCACATCACAATTTTTAAAACCCAGTCCTGCTCTTAACATCCCACCTCTGGCACATTCGAGTACCGCAAAATTTACAGTAGGATCCTTAAGCACAAATTCTGCACTCGCTGGTCCTGTGCAATCACCAGTCATTAATAATCTATTTTGAATGTAAACGCCATCGCTCGTGGTATACCCCACCCGATACCCATTCATTTTTGCGATATGGGCTACCAAACGAGAGGTAGTTGTTTTACCGTTGGTACCGGTAATTGCAATAATAGGGATACAACCCGTATCTCCATTTTTGGGAAATAATTTATCTATTACGGGAGCAGCTACATTTCTGGGTAACCCCGTGGTAGGCGCCAAGTGCATGCGAAAACCCGGACCCGCGTTGACTTCCAATACCGCACCCCCAGTTTCGGAAAGGGGTTGTGAAATATCGCTGGTCATGATATCGATGCCACAGATGTCCAAATCAATGATTTTTGAAATACGCTCGGCCATAGAAACGTTTGCTGGGTGAATGATATCGGTCACATCTTCAGCAGTACCGCCCGTACTTAAATTGGCGGTATCCTTTAAGACCAAACGCTCCCCTTTGGGGATCACAGATTCCAAATGGTAACCTGCATCCTTGATAATGGTCTTTGTCAAGTCGTTCACGCTAATTTGCGTCAACACATTTTCGTGGCCATAGCCTCTTCTTGGATCCTTATTGACCGCATCGATCAATTCCTGCACAGTAGATTCTCCATTGCCAATCACATGCGCTGGCGTTCTCTTGGCACCAGCCACCAATCTATTGTTAATTACCAACAAGCGGTAATCTTCGCCTGTAATAAATTTCTCTACGATAACTGCTTTTGAGATGTCTTTGGCAGCATGAAAGGCAACCAAAGCGTCTTCATAATTTTGCACATCCACGGTGATGCCTCTACCGTGATTGCCATCAATGGGCTTGATTACCAAAGGAAACCCTACATATTTGCAGGCGTCTTCCAAACTACTTTCACGCCGAATGATATCACCCTTGGGCACTTCTACCTCTGCATGTTCCAAAAGGAATTTGGTGTCTTCCTTATCACAAGCCAATTCTACCCCAATACTACTGGTCTCACTCGTAACGGTAGCCTGAATTCGTTTTTGATTGGCACCATAACCCAATTGACACAGCGAATATTTATTTAATCGAATCCATGGAATGCCTCGTGCTTCGGCTTCAGCAACAATAGACCCTGTACTAGGACCCAAACGATCGGCTTCACGAAGTTCTCTCATTTTTTGAAGGTCGGGTTCTAGATGATAAGCCTCCCCCGAAATCAAGGCCTCACAAATGTCTACGGAAGCCTGTGCTGCGTAACGCCCTACAGATTCTTCCATATAAGCAAAAACAACATTATAAACGCCTTCTTCCCCGTAACCTCTCGTTCTTCCGAAGCCAACATCCATGCCAGCCAAGGTTTGAATTTCGAGAGCAATATGCTCGATAACGTGCCCCATCCATGTGCCTTCTTTAACGCGCTCAAAAAATCCGCCAGCGGTACCTACAGAACAGCGGTGCGAATACATGGTGGGAAACATGGCTTCCAAACGTTCGTAAAACCCATCAATTTTGTTGGAAGGCTGTTGTTCCATCTTACCAAGATCCAATACCATTACTATTAATTTATGTCTTCTTACAGACCAGTAGTTTGGTCCTCTCATGGCATTGATTTCTCGTATCTTCATATACTTATTTTTAAGGGATTAGTAGTGATTAATGCTAAATATAGAATAATTTTGATTAAATAAGTTTATTTTTGCAATCCGATTTTTTACAAAAATTCAAAAGGAAGTTATGCACAGCGTACGCAATAAAAATATTAAAGGAACATTGATTCCCATTGGTGGAAATGAGGATAAAGGCCTTACCGAAGATGACTCTTATATTTTAGATTATGTCAAGGAAGGTATTCTTTCGCATGTGGTAGAAGAAAGTGGTGGCCCTACTGCCAATATTTTGGTACTCCCAGCAGCATCCAGTATTCCTATTGAGGTTGGCGAGAATTACATGAGTGCCTTTGATACGTTGGGCTGCAAGAACGTGACCATTATGCAAACCAAGGATAAATTGGAAACCGACAAACCTGAGCATTTGGAATTATTGGCCAAAGCCGATTGTGTGATGTTTTCTGGTGGTGACCAATCCAAAATCAGTTCAAAAGTAATGGGCACAAAATTTCATGAGCTTCTTCTTGAAAAATACCATCATCAAAAATTTGTCGTGGCCGGCACGAGTGCAGGAGCGATGGTCATGGCGGAAGAAATGATTGCTGGCGGAAGTGCCAAGGAAGCGTTTGTAAAGGGCGCAGTACGTATGTCTAAAGGGTTGTCTCTAATTCCGGAATTGATTATCGATACACATTTTATCCAACGTGGACGCTTTGGAAGAATTACCGAGGCTGTGGCTAAATTCCCGAAATTGGTTGGTTTAGGCTTAGCGGAAGACACCGGTCTCATCATCAAAAACGACCGTTTTGAAGTGATTGGCTCTGGTATGGTGATTGTGTTTGACGGAAGACGTCTCATACATAACAACCACGCCATTTTAGTAGACGGTACACCGTTGTCTATTACTGGTTTAAGAACGCACATCCTCTCCAATGGTGATCGTTTTAATATTAAGAACAAAAAAGTGGAAGTACTCCCTATTGAGGCGTCGTTTATCTAGCGGTTTTTAAGTTATCAATACAGCATCAGCGCTCTTATATTAAGCCTCTTTCGGCTGCATAAATTTAATTAGCTTTACCAATTTGACTCTGTTCTAACCTTCATTTTTAGCCTTCAGATTTGCCCAAATACCTAAAAGCTAGTGTACTCTTAAAAGTTCTTCCACAATGGCCATGACGGAAGAAATAATGTACTGCACCCCAATGGCAATCACAATAAACCCTATAATGCGCGACAGGCCATTAATGCCAGAAGCTCCTAAAACCCTCACAATATGATGCGCACTTTTTAACACTACATATATTAACAGGGTTACTAGCAACATCGCCATAATTAGGGTAAACACCTGAATGGTGGCTTGGTATTCTTGATTGTAGGCGATCAACAACGAAATGGTTCCTGGTCCTGCCAACATAGGGATGGCGAGAGGGGTCAAGGAAATGGAGTCCCTGGCATGAATATCGTCCTGCACCCTTTGACGCTTCATCCCCTTATGTTCTCGAAATTTCCCCGTTAGTAGGGCAAAACCCGAGGAGGCAATGATGAGGCCTCCTGCAATTTTGAGCGCATTAAGACTAATTCCGAAGAAGCTTAAAATATACTTCCCCGCAAAGAAGGATAAGATCAAAATAATAAAAACGTCTATGGCAGTCCAAAAGGCAATAACTGCGCGTTCCTTTTTAGCGGAATCGGTGGTTAAACTCACAAAAACAGGCACCGTTCCCAGGGGATTCATAATAGAAAACAAGGCTCCAAAACTGACTAAAAACAACTCCATACTTTTTTCTGCAAAGAGCAACTATTTTGGGGAGTCTAAGGTTATGACATTTTTAATAAAAGGTTAATCA
>Ga0209309_10000559_pt1 | contig 43205 bp, 34 predicted proteins | sample COGITO_mtgs_1204_2_FD_184807 | JGI IMG/M metagenome (GOLD analysis project Ga0209309, IMG submission 184807) | Pelagic marine microbial communities from North Sea - COGITO_mtgs_120412 (SPAdes) (version 2) | ecosystem: Environmental > Aquatic > Marine > Epipelagic ... | reverse complement strand
TATTCAAATCAGAAATGATCAGTGCCCCATCTGTAGTTCCACAGCCCGAGGGATCGGTTGAACTGATCGTTGCCAACAAATCTGGGGAATTCAGCTCTATAGCACCAAGCAACGCGCTGCAACCAGTTAGCGTGGACGTAATAGTAATATCTGCATAAATGCCTGAACTCAGTTCTTGTATAATTAATTCTCCGTTGGCATCAGATACCAGAATTAAAGATTGGTTACTACCATCGTTAAAAGTAATAATATGTTCTGAAAGGCTTTCTAAACCAGTAATAGTTATGCTACCATCTGTTGAGTTGCAATAACCTGGGTTAGTGTAGGATTCAATACTAAAAAGAATTTCATCCAGGTTTAGAACCCAAGCAGCACCTCGCCTAAATCCGTTTTCACTGTCCCTGTAGGCTCCTACGGATATTTTTAAGTTATTTGGATCATTATTTAAAATACTAACCGCTCCACCAAACAAATCTCCATCGTGCAATTCTCCCGAAAAGCAATTTTCAGCATAGGAATAGTAGAATTCCTCAGAAACAGTTCCATTTGTGTTTAATTCAATAATAAAGAAACCACCCGTCACAGCACTGAGTGTTGGATTAACTTGCTTCATTGCTCCTACAATAATTTCAATCTTACCATCACCATCAATATCAATCACTCCGTCAATTGACTCTCCAAAGAGTGCTCCTTGTGAAATTTGTGAACTTAAACCACCTAATGTATTAGACACTTTTTGATATGAAATTACAGTACCATCAGTATTCATAAAAAGAATATAGAAACCACCAGAATTTGTTAATTGGTCGTCTTCCCTATATGATCCAACTGCAAGGTCAATTATCCCATCTTCGTTTAAATCTCCAATATTTGCTACGGAACCTCCAAAATAATCTTCGAAATCAAGATTCAAATTCAAACCTCCTGTGTTACTAGTGATTTTTTGTGAACTATTAACCGTGAAATCTGAATTCATAAAAAGAATCCATAATGCTCCACTGTTATTACCTTCACTATTATCTCTTCGTGAACCTACTGCCAAATCTTCGATCCCATCTCCATTTAAGTCTCCAATATTTTCTATATCCGATCCAAAAATAGCATCACCATTTATAAGGCCCATAAACCCTCCTTGGGTATCGCTTATTTTTGATTGAGTATTAACAGTTCCATCAGGGTTTAATGACAAGATCCATACAGCTCCGTGCCAATATCCGCCATCACCATCATAGTCGGCGCCTACAGCTAATTCTATAAGCCCATCCCCGTTCAAATCTCCCAAATAAGCAACAGCTCCCCCAAACCGATCGTCATCATCTAAAATTCCTGTGAACCCTCCGCTAATATTGCTAATCTTAGTTTGATTAATTACATAATCGTTACTATCTAAAAAAAGAATCCAAACTGCTCCTCGATTTTCACCTCCGTCATTATCAGAGAATGCGCCCACAGCCAAATCATTATAACCATTCCCATCTAAATCTCCAATTGCATCTATAGAAACACCAAAATTATCCTCATTTAGTAAAGACCCTGAAAAGAAACCATTGACCTCATTGATTTTTTGAAATTCCCCAACACTATAGCTTTGAGAATTAACGATATTTGAAATTAATAATAAGAGTAAGAGGCGCTTCATTAAAGATATTAGAGTTAATTTTATTGCAATATATTTTTTTCAATTATAAGATCAAAAATTAGTCCATAATTATTTGGCAATTATATTATAACTAGCATGCAATTAATCTATAAATTCATATACAATCGACATGTCAACTATATTCTCCGAAATATAAATTTTAGCCTTAGGCACATTTTAAAAAAAATAAAGATTCCGCCTTCTGGCCTACAGAGCCTTAAAACTAAGGCTGGAACAATAAAAATAGCGACCAACCAAACAAGTTATCTTACTCAGTTATTATTTTGGAACGGTTATGAACAGTTCGAATATTCAGAAATATTCGAAGATTTATCCAAATCCATAGACGTGTTTTTTGATATTGGCTCCAATATAGGTTATTACTCTTTGTTAGCAGCAAAATCGAATTCCAGAATAAGAATCGTTGCTTTCGAACCTGCGATTGGACCTAAATACTTTTTGAATAAAAATATAAAACTCAATGGTTGTTCAAATCAAATTATCGCGATTGACGTTGCACTCTCGAATATTGAAGGCGAGATAGATTTCTATGAAGTTCAAAATTCAAAATATAAATATTTAAAGCACAACTTAGCCGGCGAAGGTAATGCTGGCACAAAAAAAACCTCACGTAATTTTATAAGAAATACGGTTAAATCTTCAACACTGGAAAATATTGTAAATACACTACATATTAACAAAATTGACTTAATAAAAATAGATACAGAAGGCACCGAAATTGATATTTTGGAATCTGGCTTATCTGTTATTGAACGCTTCCAACCTATTGTTATTTGTGAAACTTTGTTCAACACCATTGAACTTAAATTGGAAAATTATTTCAAAAAAATGGGTTATGAATTATATAACCATTCTGACAAAGGCCTTATAAAAGTTTCTACAATTGTTCGATCTAAGGATGATGGAATTAGAAATTGTTTTTTTGTACCAAAGTCTAAAACAAATCTAATATCTAAATTTGTTCAAAACGGAACAATGTGAACTTTTACATCATCATCCCCGCGCATAACGAAGAAGATTCTATCGCAACAACCTTAGAGTCTTTAATTGCCCAAACCCTCTTACCAAAACAAATCGTTGTGGTGAATGATAACTCTACCGATAATACCGCGAAAATTTTAGAGGAATTTGCTGCAAAATATGCAATGATTACGGTCGTAAATAACTGGTCCTCTAACCAACACCTTCCGGGCTCAAAAATCATCAATGCGTTTTATAAAGGTTATGAGCGCTTAGATGAACATTATGATGTGCTCTGTAAGTTTGATGCCGATTTGATTTTTCCGAAGGATTATTTGGAACAATTATCTCAACATTTCCAAAACAATAAACACTTGGGCATGGCTGCGGGCTTCTGTTATATTCAAAAACACGGAGATTGGGTATTGGAAAATCTTACCAGAAAAGATCACATTAGGGGTGCCCTAAAAGCCTATCGTAAACAATGCTTTTTAGATATTGGACAACTCAAACCGGCTATGGGTTGGGATACCATAGATGAGTTGCTCGCCAAATTTTATGGATGGGAGCTGCTCACCGACGCCAACCTACGCGTGAAACACCTCAAGCCAACGGGCATTGGTTATAACAAAGCTTCAAAACACCTCCAAGGAGAGGCAATGTACAAAATGCGCTACGGACTGATAATTACTTTTATTTCTGCATTAAAACTCGCCTACAAAAAGAAAAGCTCAAAGTTGTTCAAGGATTATATAGCGGGTTATTTTAAAGCCAAATCACAAAAAATACCTTATTTAGTTACTGAAGAGCAAGGTGAATTTATTAGAACACTGCGTTGGAAGGGAATGAAGGAAAACTTCAAAAAATAAAAATTCCAATACCCAAAAGTTGATTACCAAAAGAAAACCCTCACCAGTTTAAAAACTCCACCCTTTATAACTATTCATTGCTTCCAGTTGGTTTTCAAGACCATCTTCTAAACTTGGAAAAAAATCAATTCCCGTAAGTACTTCAATAGAATCTACAGAAACTACAAATTTGTATAGTGGATCATGGGTGTTTTTATGAGGCATTAAGAATGCGATCATTTTTGGTTGGGCTGCATTATAATCGATCAAAATTTTATAGAACTGATTTGGCACGCTCACACCCTCTGTGCCTATAGTTGCCATGTTTCCTTTTAAAATACCACCTGTAACCACATAAACGCCATCATATTTATCTGCCCAATAACGCACCTTTTGTTCGAGCGTATTCCAAATACCAGCATTGAAGTCGTGCAATTGCGGACTTATATTACTCGTCAAAAAAGTTTCGTCATGTAATGCTTTAGTATACCTTCTATCGGCAGCAGGACATAAGTGGCCCCGATCATAACCGGAACCCTTATAATTTCGCCAATGTGCTGCGCCTGTTTTTACTGCTTCGTCAATTTCAAAATAAGGCCTTTTGAAATTGGTCTTTTTTAAATCGGCCTTTTTGAGTTCATAAGCCACCCATTCGGCTTGTTCATTTGGTTCACTATAAGATAAGGTGTAGCCTTGATGATACACAATTTGCCCCGTGGTACTCGTGGGCAAAAAGTGGGCATTGGTTTCAGGTTTTATTATTTGACCTTGTGCAACTGTTTCCGAAGCTTCATTAGATTTCAAGATATATTCATACCCAAAAACACCTATGAGCACTACAATAGCTAAAACGGAATAAATGGTTCGTTTATTCAAATTTTAATCAATTACAAGGCCCAGTGGTTGCCCAGTAGATCCGTTAGGAAAGCTGATGCCCAACAGGGCTGAGATTGTAGGAGCGATATCTGGAATTACGGTTTTATCATAAGTTTCACCGTGATTTATTCCTTTTCCGAAGAATAGCAAGGGGACGTGGGTATCATAATTAAGCGCACTCCCGTGGGTTGAACCTGTTCTTCCGTAAGAAATAAAGCCGATGTCATTTACAAATATCACATCTCCCGACATTTTTTGATTGTAGCCATTTTGTATCAGTTCTTCTATGCCCGTCGTAAAACCAGTGCTGCTCATGGTGGTGGCAGTATAAACCTTGGCAATATGCGTATAAGTGAGTTGCTCATTGGCAATAGCTTGTTGGACGTCTTGAAGATTAAGCCCCAAGTCCATAACTCTTTTTCGATCTAGAAAAATTTGGTCGTTGCTAATGTTTTCTACCAAATCGCTAACCTGATATTTGTTTTCCAAAAAGGTATTGAACAATTCCTTTCTTGCGTTGTTATCTACATAACCTGAAGGGATTTTTACTGAAGATAAATAAGAAGGCACGTCTATTGCGCCATGATCTGCAGTAAGAAAAACGGTATATTCTCCTTGACCTACCTGGGCATCTAGAAAATTAAAAAAACGTTCTAAATCCAAATCCAGTCTAATGTAGGTATCTTCTATTTCTTTTGAATTTACTCCAAAATTATGACCCACATAATCTGTGGACGAATAACTGAGTGTTAACACATCGGTAATGTCATCTTGTCCCAATTGTTCTCCTTTTATGGCTTCAATTGCAAAATCGGTGGTTAAACTATTGCCATATGGGGTTGCCTTAAGTATATCAAACCCGCGGTTATCGGTTTTCAGTTTAGAAAGATCGTAAGGAAATGTGGCCTTATCTTGGCCTCTAAATCCACCTTCAAAATTATTGTCATCAACGCCACTTTCTACATAAGACTCATTGTCATAATAGGTATCCCACACTTTTAAATAAGATTCCGACACTTCCGAAGCATTAAAATCTGAAACCCATTTGGGCAGTTCCTTTTCATAATAATCACTGGTAATCCAAACGCCTTCATCCTGCCCATGAAACCAATACGCTGCATTAGCGGTATGCCCCGCAGGTAAAATGGCACCGCGATCCTTTAAAGCCACACCAATGGTCTTTCCTCTCATTTCGGTAAATAATCGGTTTTCATCTCCAAAAGTGGTGGTTTTCATACGGTGAGGCGACATTTTACCAGCCACGTCTGTTGTTCCTACGGGTTGTACGGAATCATCTTGAGCACAATAGACCATTGTTTTGGTTTCTCTATCATAAAAATTATTGCCAATAATACCATGGTATTTCGGCGTTGTACCGGTATAAATAGAGGTGTGACCCGGGCCAGTATAGGTGGGGACGTAATTAAAGTGGTTGTTTTTACAATTAAATCCCTCTGCCATCATACGCTTAAATCCACCCTCACTATACCTTTTATAAAATCGAGTGAGATAGTCGTAACGCATTTGATCAATAACGATACCCACTACTAGTTTTGGATTGGTGTTTTCAACAACCGAAACACGGGGTGTATCTACCTTGCTGATGGTTTGTGCTTTGCAGGAGGCGACTGTAACTAAGATCAAAAATAATTTTATGAAATGTTTCATTATAAGGTATAATTTGAATAATCAAAAATACAGATTTTAGTTTAGCATCTTTTAAACTTAAGGTTAAATACCACTAAGATTTTTTTTACTTTTACCATAACAAATGCAACTATGTCATACCTTCATAATATAGGCACTTATTTTCTCATGATTGCCGAAATGTTTCACAAGCCTACCAAATGGTCGGTCATGCGTCGTCTAGTTTTTAAGGACATTGACGATTTGATTATTGGCTCATTGGGCATTGTCTCTTTTATATCGTTTTTTGTTGGTGGCGTAGTCACTATTCAAACTGCATTGAACATGGACAACCCCTTAATTCCAAAGTCCTTGATTGGTTTTGCAACCAGACAGTCGATTATTTTAGAATTTGCCCCCACCTTTATTTCTATAATAATGGCGGGAAAAGTAGGGTCTTATATTACATCGAGCATAGGGACGATGCGGGTGACCGAACAAATAGACGCCCTGGAAGTAATGGGAATCAATGCAGTAAATTACTTGGTCTTTCCTAAGTTTGTTGCTTTAATGTTGTATCCATTTGTGATTTCCATCGCCATGTTTTTAGGCATCGTTGGTGGACTTGCAGCTGTTATTTTTGGCGGTTTTGGAACTGTCGCTGATTTTGTCACCGGTGTGCAATCGGATTTTATACCCTTTCACATTGTCTATGCATTTTTAAAAACCATAGTTTTCGCTTTTGTTTTGGCAACCATTCCATCCTATTATGGGTTTTATATGAAGGGTGGTGCTTTAGAAGTTGGTAAAGCCAGTACCACCTCTTTTGTTTGGACCAGTGTGGTGATCATTTTACTGAATTATATCTTAACTCAATTACTACTTAGCTAATGATAGAAGTTAAAAACATTGAAAAATCTTTTGGTGATGCCCATATTTTAAAAGGCATTTCCACCACGTTCGACAAAGGCAAGACCAGTATGGTCATTGGTCAAAGTGGCTCGGGGAAAACTGTTTTTCTCAAGTGCTTACTCGGGTTATTTACTCCGGAAAAGGGCGATATTTATTATGATGGCAAAGCGTATTCCAAACTTACCGATGATGAACGTAGTGACCTTAGAGCCGAAATGGGCATGGTATTTCAAGGAAGCGCCCTCTTTGATTCCATGAATATTTTAGAGAATGTGATGTTCCCGCTGCGTATGTTTACAAAACTAAGCAAGAGTGAGATGCAAGATCGTGCCGATAAGGTGTTGAAACGTGTGAACCTTCCCGATGCCCATAAAAAAATGCCCAGTGAAGCTTCGGGCGGTATGCAAAAACGGGTCGCCATTGCAAGAGCGATTGTAAACGAACCCAAATATTTGTTCTGTGATGAGCCCAATTCTGGTTTAGACCCAAGAACAGCGATCGTGATCGATAATTTAATTCAAGAGCTTACAGAAGAAAATAACATCACCACAGTGATCAACTCCCATGACATGAACTCGGTCATGGAAATTGGCGAAAAAATCGTGTTCCTAAAAGATGGCCTCAAAGCGTGGGAAGGCTCGCACAAAACGATCTTTAAAACCGATAATGAAGCAGTTACCAATTTTGTCTATTCTTCGGAATTATTTCAGAAAGTGCGTCAAATGTATTTGGAAGAGCGCCAATAAATTTAATTTCTCTGAATAACGAGCGTATCGAGCTTAAGTTCTGAGCGCAACCATTTGTTAAGTTGGTTCTCTTTAACGGTTTTCAAACTGTCCGTTAAGGAATTAGCCCATTTTACATTAGCAAGCGCCAAGGTATCTATATTGATAAAGTCTTGAGACACCAGCATTTTTGAATATCCAAAATACTGCAATTCATGAAAACGTACTTTTGCATCACGCGACAGATTCGTAAATGAAATGGCATCGGTGCTTGCAGTATTAGACTCTACTTGCTTATTCAAATTAGTGATGTTGGATTGCAATTCGCCTATTTGTTTTTGCAAACCTGCAATAATGTTGTCTTTCTCATCCAAATTTTCATAAGCACGATCCAAAGATTCCATTAAACGATCTGCATTTCTAGTTTTATTGGCATTGATGACCAACTCAAAATCATGTATGTTTTCATAATCCTTCAACTCATTTTGAAGATCGCTGATGGTTGCATCGGTCATATCCCCATTAAAATAAAACGTCAACTGTTTCTTATCAACATCCATCGCTTTACGCTGCAACCACAAATTAGGATTGGAATCAATTTCATTCGCTACAAAATCCAAATAGTCCCGTTCATATTTACTTTCTTGAAGTACGGTCAAAAAGGTCCAAATGGCAGGAATCATCACCACAATAGCCACTAGGGTCGCAATTCTAGAAATGCGTTTCCGCTTGGCGCTATTGGCATACTTTTGCATAGGGAAACGCAGCAATTTCAGTACTAAAAAGGTCGCTAATGCAATAAATATGGTGTTGATACTAAACAAGTACATGGCCCCAAAGAAAAAGGCCCAATTGCCTTGAGCCAAACCGTAGCCTGCAGTACACAATGGTGGCATCAAGGCGGTAGCAATGGCCACACCAAATATAACGGAAGCTATGGTTCCCTTTTTTGTTCTGGCAATAATCAATGCCAACCCGCCAAAAAAGGCGATCAATACATCCCGAATATCGGGACGCGTACGTCCTAAAAGTTCGGAAGTTTCTTCATTTAAAGGAAAGAATGCAAAAAACAAAAATGCGGTCAATAAGCTGAGCACAATCATGGTGGCCAAGTTGATCAAAGAGCGTCTCAAGGTATCAATATCGTTGACTGCAATGGACAAGCCTATGCCCAAAATAGGGCCCATAAGTGGTGAAATTAACATGGCACCAATTACTACTGCGGTTGAATCTGCATTAAGACCAATCGAAGCCACAAAAATAGAGCAGACCAAAATCCAGGCGGTGGCTCCCTTAAAAGGAATATCGCCCTTAATCGCTAAAATGGTCGCATCGCGATCGGTATCTTCCCTAAAATCGAGCAGCTCGTGCATGAATGTACGAATGCTCTCCCAAAGGCCTTGCGCGTCCTTTTTAACTGCCTTCTTAGATTCATCTACCGACTTGTCTTTCTCTCCTTGAGATTCATCTTCAGTAAAATTAAATTTTTGCTCGTCACTCATAACTTAACCAAACTGTGGCCCAAACTTGTCTTTTACTTTTTGGAGCACCTTTTTAATATCTTGTTCTTTTGTCTTCGGAAAGATAAGTAAAACTTCATCCTTATCCACAATTATGTAATCCTTTAAGCCATCTACCACAACCACTTTACCTGTCTTGGATCGAATCATATTTCCTGAAGCATCTTCGGTTAAGGTCTTTGCATTCACCACCGCATTATTCTGGTCGTCCTTCTCTAGTTTGTCGTACAAACTTCCCCAAGTTCCTAGATCATTCCAATCAAAAGTGGCGGGCAACACATACACGTTCTTTGAGGATTCCATAATTGCATAATCGACCGAAATATTGTTGGCCTTGGCATAGTTTTGCGTTATAAAATCGGTTTCGCGATCGGTATTATATGAGGCAATTCCGGTCTCAAACAATTGATAGAGTTCGGTTTGGTTGTTTCTGAAAGCTTCCACCACACTTTTCGCACTCCACATAAAAATGCCCGCATTCCAAAGAAAATTGCCTTGGGCGATAAATGATTTTGCGGTGTCATAATCGGGCTTCTCACGAAATTGACTTACAGGTTTAATAGCAGCTTCTGAAACCTTGTCGTATTCAATATATCCGTATCCTGTATTCGGGAATGTTGGCTGTATGCCCAAGGTCATGAGCGCATCATGCTGTGAACAAAAATCGAAAGCTTGTTGCACATCACTGGAAAAGGCAACTTCATCCTCAATCCAATGGTCACTAGGTGCAACAATCATCACTGCGTCTTCATTTTCCTTTTGAATTTTCAAGGATGCATACAAGATACAAGGCGCTGTATTGCGCATGGCAGGCTCTAAAACGACTTGGCGCGAGGTTATGCCCGGTAATTGTTCAAAAACCAGATCCTTATAACGCTCGTTGGTTAAGATGAAAATATTTTCCTCAGGAATCAATTTCGCCAAGCGGTGGAAGGTTTTTTGGATCAAGGTATCCCCTGTTCCGAGCATGTCGTGAAATTGCTTCGGAAACTGTTCAGTGCTCACTGGCCAAAAGCGTGATCCTACGCCACCCGCCATCAAAATGGCATAATAATTTTTATTCATTGGTCGTCATTTTCAGAGTTTAACTCTGTATTATTTTTAATCTTAAAAACGATTTATTTTGTTCAGAAACCTTAATTTTTCAATGCTAACGTCAATCGAAGCACCGCAATCAACATTCACCGTTACAATTCGATGTTCTTGTCAATGGAAGGCTGAGTGCTAAAGTCCTAAACCTTATTCCAAAACCTCAACCTCTGCATTCGGGTTAAACAAATATAACCGACCCGATTTCAATTCCAAACATTCATAGCGCTTTGTGCGTTTCTTCCCCTTTCTAAAAATCCGTCCGTTATGCAATCTAAACGAGATGCCTTCAGGAACTTCAAAAATATAGGTTTTATCGTTGGGTTCGTCAAATTGTTTTAAAGCTAACGCTAGTTTAACATCGGTATCACTACTGGCTTTGGGATTTTTGAAATGCTTTGCCAATAAGGGCAATAAGGCTGAAGGAAAAATATCTGGATTCAAAAAGGGGAGCATTAAATGTTGAAAGGTATGTTTCCATTCCACACCATGCGGTTTAATTTGTCTTCCGTAACGCTTATAAGCTTCAAAATGAGCAATTTCATGAATGGTAGTTAGCAAGAATCGAAACGGATTCAAATTGGAATTGATTGATATTTGATGCATCCCGTTGGGCAATCGCCTATAATCGCCATGTCGTGTTTTACGTTCTCCCTTAACCTTTAAACTCAAATGGTCATGGTCTAAAAGTTCCAAAACCATGGGGAGGGCAGATTTTGGTAAATAGAGGCTCAGCTTCTCTTGCATGGCACAAAAATAGTGGATTTCTTCTGCGTATTAAATGATTTTCACTAATTTTAAAGAACTAGAGACAGGTTAAAATTAATCCTTATGAAAAAAAATAATGTGCTCGTGATACTCTTCTTTTGGGCATCACTATTTTACTGCAATGCTCAAAAGCTTTATCAAATGCCAAAAGGCAAAGAAACCAAGTGGGTAAGTTTTGAAAACCGGTCTGGCGCTAAAGGCGAGGGCGGTATGGAAAACAAAACTGCCAAAGGTCATGCGTTCAATTATTTAAAGGCAGGAGCATCCGTCAATCTTATTGACATTGAAGGCAGCGGAACCGTGAAGCGTATTTGGATGACTTTTAGCGATCGAAGCCCAGACATGTTACGTTCTCTCAAAATAGAAATGTTTTGGGATGGGAGTGAGAAGCCTGCAGTTTCGGCACCTATTGGTGATTTTTTCGGAATTGGATTGGGTCAACGCTTACCGTTTCAAAGTGCCCTATTTTCCGATCCTGAAGGCAGATCCTTCAACTGCATCATTCCTATGCCTTTTAAAAAGAATGCTAGGATTACCATGACCAATGAATCGGAAAAAGATTTGATCCAACTCTTTTATGATGTCGATCTTTTAATGGAAGCCCACGACGACAATATGCTCTATTTTCATACGTATTGGAGCCGATCCTTAAAGACGGTACTTGGAAAGGATTTTGATATCTTGCCAAAAATTACAGGTAGAGGCAGTTTTATAGGCACCAATATGGGCGTAATAACTGACCCCGCGCTGGAAGATACTTGGTATGGCGAAGGGGAGGTCAAAATGTATATCGATGGTGATAAACAGTTCCCTACCATTGTGGGCACTGGTACTGAAGACTATATTGGTACCGCCTACGGACAAGGCGCCTACAGCCATTTATACCAAGGGTCACCCATTGCCGATGTTAAAAAAGGGCTTTTTGCCTATTACCGCTATCATATTCCAGACCCCGTCTATTTTTATGAAGATCTTAAAGTGACCATACAAACCATGGGAGGCGCTGGAAAAAAGAAAGTACAAGAATTCATAGATAAAGGGTTGCGCGTAAAGCCCGTGACCATTCATAATGGACTGGAATTTATTAATTTATTGGAGGTCTCGCCGGAAGTAGAATTAATCGACCCCTCTTTACCAAACGGTTGGACCAATTTCTACCGTGAAGACGATGTGTCCGCCACTGCCTATTTTTATTTAAATAAGCCAACATCCAATCTTCCAAAATTAGCAGATTTAGAAAACCGAACCGCAGCCTTACCTAATCAAGAGTAGTATGCTATTATATTCAGAACAACTAAAACAGCGGGTATTTTATATTTTAGTTTTATTAACAACGACCCTGGCTTTGGCACAAACCAACGACAAACCGAACATCATTTACATCAATGTAGACGATTTGGGTTATGGCGATTTGGGTGTGTATGGAGCAACTAAAGTGCATACCCCAAACATCGACAAATTGGCCAGTCAAGGCATACGTTTTACCGATGCGCATACAGTCTCTGCTGTATGTACACCTTCAAGATATGCTGTGATCACTGGAGAATACCCGTGTAGAAGCAATAATTTGTCGAGTGCTATATTTTCCAGAGATTCCTTGATTATCGATACTTCAAAATTTACAATCGCCGATGTTATGAAAAAACAAGGCTACGCCACTGCAGCTATAGGCAAATGGCATTTAGGATTTGGCTTAAAACGCCCAGTGGATTGGAATGCGGAATTAAAACCAGGGCCTTTGGAACTGGGTTTCGACTATTATTTTGGAGTACCTGTTTTAAACAGTCATCCGCCCTTTGTGTATGTAGAAAATTACAAAGTTGTGGGCTTAACTGAAGATGACCCCATGGTTTACGGTAAGGATGCTGCTACCCAGCCCTATCCTGAAAAATGGAACAAATGGAACACTAAATTGGGAGGTGCAAAAAAAGCACATGAACTTTACAGAGACAATATGGTTGGCACCACCTTAAAAGATAAGGCTATCGACTATATCACGTCTCATAAAAACGAACCTTTTTTCCTCTATTTTGCGACCACCAACATTCACCACCCCTTCACACCTGCCAAACGCTTTTTAGGAACTAGTGACGCTGGACGTTATGGTGATTTTATCCATGAGTTGGATTGGATTGTGGGAGAGCTGATGAAAACTTTGGAAGACACAGGCCTTGCCAATAACACCTTGCTTATTTTAACAAGTGACAATGGAGGCATGCTCAACCGAGGTGGCCAAGATGCCATGGCCATGAACCATAGAATCAACGGACCATTACTGGGCTTCAAATTTGATGCTTGGGAAGGCGGTCACCGCATTCCCTTTATTGCGAGATGGCCAGGTAAAATTGAAGCAGGGGTTGTTTCGAAAAAACTAATTTCCAACGTTGATATGGTTGCGACATTTTCGGGTATTTTTGACGAAAAATTGCCAGAAGAACAGGCGGTAGACAGCTACAATCTGTTACCAATTCTTTTAAATACCGCGGAAGGCAACATTAGAACCGAATTGCTCATTGCTCCAAACGACCTCAACAATTTAGCGCTGCGCCAAGGCAAGTGGCTTTACATCAATGCGCAAGGCGGTGGTGGGTTTGCAGCAAAATATGAAGGCATGCACGATTTTGGTGGCCCAACAGCGTTTCCATTTACTGGAGAACGCAATAGCGATATTGCAAATGGAAAATTAAAGGAAGACGCACCAAAAGCACAATTATACGATTTGGAAAACGACCCCTACCAATCAACAAATATTTATAACCAACATCCTGACATCGCAGAACGCATGCGCTTGAGAATTTTAGAGATTCGCGCAGGAGAGCAAACTAGACCCAAATACTAAAATTAAAGTAAGTCTTCAAGATCCTTCATATTCGAAAACACCACATCGGCTATAGCACTCAACTCGTTTTCTGTATCGTGTTCTCCATAGCCAAAAACCGTAAATCCGCCCGCTTTCGCAGCTGTGGCTCCAATGACGCTGTCTTCAATAACCACACAGTCGCTAGGTTTAAATCCCATGGTTTTGGCAGCCAAAAGATAAATGGCTGGATCTGGTTTCCATTTGTTGATGTCGTAACAACTAAAAATACGCCCTTCAAAATAAGGTAAGAGCTCCGTATATTCCAAATTAAGTCTGATTTTTGATACTGGTCCGCTAGAAGCTACGCAAAAAGGCACCTTTAATTGTTTTACAATTTCCAAAATGCCTTTAATGGGTTGAATATTCGATTTGAACCTTTTAAAAGATAGCGCTCTGTATTGTGCTTCAAAATCACTGGGCATTGGTGCGGAAATCAATTTTGAAATCTTTTCCATCCCGCTATTCATTGAGCCTCCCTTAAAATGCGTTAAGGCATAGTCCAAATCAATAGAGGCTCCCAAACCGTTGGCCAATTCAACCAGCACTTGATTTCCTATGGCTTCACTATCGACAAGCACCCCATCACAATCGAAAATGACGCACTTGTATTTTGGGTGTTTTATAGACATAGCCACAAAATTAATGATTAACAGCAATGCATCCATAATCAAAGCTGCTTTTTATCTCAACAAAATTTAAAAAAGACCAACTGCAATCGACTTATAAATTATACATTTTCTAACAGCCCAGACATTGGCATTCGTAAAAAAAACGCTTAACTTAGCGAAGACAGGCATCGCTACAACAAAATTATTTCAGAAGAAAAACAAACTATGGCATTTATTGATTATTATAAAATTCTGGGGCTTGATAAAAGCGCAACTACCGATGAAATTAAGAAAGCCTACAGAAAACAAGCGCGAAAACACCATCCCGACCTCAACCCAAACGATAAGGAGGCTGAACTAAAATTCAAGCAGGTAAATGAGGCCAACGAGGTGTTGAGCAATCCTGTAAACCGCAAAAAATACGACAAATACGGAGAACACTGGAAAAATGGTGAAGCCTATGAACAAGCACAACAGCAACAGCAAGGCTCTAGCCAATATGCCGGAAGCGCCCAGGGATTTGATGGATTTGGAGAAGGCGACTATTCCGATTTTTTTGAATCGATGTTTGGAGGGGGCGGTTTCTCAAATAGAGGGTCTAACGTTAAGTTTAGAGGCCACGATTTGAATGCGCAATTGCAACTGAACCTAAAAGACGCCTATACCAGTGAGAAACGCGTGCTTACCGTAAATGGCAAGAACATGCGATTAACCATTCCTGCTGGGGTTACCAATGGGCAAATTATACGCATTAAAGGCAAAGGAGGGCTCGGTCAAAACGGAGGACCAAATGGTGATCTATTGATTGAATTCCAAATTGTGAACAACACCGATTTTAGGCGAGATGGCGCTAACCTCTATAAAGATATTGATCTCGACCTCTATAAAGCTGTTTTGGGTGGCGAAATTACGGTAGAGACTTTTGATGGAAAGGTCAAGCTGAATATTAAGCCCTTAACTCAAAATAATACCAAGGTAAAACTGAAAGGAAAAGGCTTTCCCAAGTATAAGAAAGACAACCAATACGGTGATTTATTTATAAACTTCAACGTAAAAATGCCGAAAAAATTAAGCACCAAAGAAAAAGAACTGTTTGAGGAATTAGCTAAATTACAATAGACATGAAAGACACACATCTCATACCCATAGCCGATTTATGCACCCATTATCGTTTGGAATTGACCTTTTTTGAAGAACTTAATAATTATGGGCTCCTAGAAATCCTGAGGGTCGAAAAAACCTATTGCATTCATGAAAACCGTATCGCCGATGTTGAAAAAATGATTCGGTTGCACCGGGAACTTCACCTCAATTTTGAAGGCATAGATACGGTTTTCAACATGCTAGAAAAGATGGAGCACCTAAAAACCGAACTGGTAACCGTTAAAAATCGCTTGCGCTTGTACGAAGAAATTTAAGGTGTGGAGTTAGACACTTGCAAAACTTTCCCATTGTAAAACTGATGGCCTGTTAACGAAAACTCCATAATATAACTCGCCATGTCTTTAGCAGACTGTGGTGCTTGATAGCCAGGAAAAGCTTCTGCCAACATTTCCGTTTGTACCGCGCCCAAAGCCAACACGTTAAATTTTGGCCCTGTTTCCTTATATTCTTCTGCCAACAATTCCGTTAAGGTAATAATGGCGCCTTTACTGGAACTATAAGCCGACAGGCCCGCAAATTTCATACTCCCTTGAATCCCGCCCATAGAGCTAATATTAAGCACATGCCCATCGGCTTTCATAAAAGGCAGCATCCGTCTGGTCAACTCTGCCACACCAAAAACATTGGTTTGATAAACCTTTGTGAAATCTGCGAGTGTCGTTTCAGCAAAAGGTTTATTGACGATGGCACCGGCATTATTGATGAGAATATCCACCTGTTTCCATTCATTCCTAACAAACTCTTCCACTTTTTCGTAGTCGCCTTCCGCAGATAGATCAAACGGAAAGGATGAAATATTATCAAAATTAAGATTGCTAACGGGTTTGGCATTTCGGGAGAGCGCCAAAACCTTATGCCCTTGCGCTGCCAAAAGGTGCACTAACTCAAAGCCAATTCCCCTACTCGTTCCTGTAATAATTATATTTTTAGTCTTCATGCATTTTAATGTCTTTGGTTGGGGTGTTGCTCATTGTTTCTATAACAGGAACCATTTGGTTTACAAAACTCGCCATATGGTCATAATCCATTGAGCTAGACTCGTCCTCCACATTGTGGTAAAATTCATAATTGGTAAAATCGAACGTGGACACGGTTTGTGCCGGCAACTGGAACTGTTGGTAAAACGGATAATTATCAGATCTGCTAAATAAACTGTACTCCTGTGCCTTCGGAAGAAAACCTACCAGCTTTAAACCCGCATATTCGTTTATTTTTTCGGCCATATTGGAAGCTTCAAAACCTGTAATATAAGCCACATAATCACTCGTTTTCATGGGGACGCCAATCATTTCAAAGTTAACCATGGTATAAAGATTGAAGTTTTCTGATTTTAATTTTTCAGCTAAATGCTTGGACCCCAAAAGCCCTTTTTCTTCAGCAGAAAATAAAGCGAACATCAAGCTTCTTTTATTGGTTTTGGACTTTGCAAAACACTTAGCCAGCGCTAAAACCGCGCTCGTACCCGCAGCATTGTCATTGGCCCCATTGGCAATGGAATCGCCACTAACCGCTTTAAATATGCCTATATGGTCATAATGTGCGCCAAGAATAATATATTCCTTCTTTAATTCTGGATCGCTACCTTCAACCACACCCACAATATTAAAGGCTTTTAAGGTGGCGGGGTCTTCACCCGCTCTAGCTGCGCGTTTATCTTCAAACTCAAAAAGGTCTCGATAGGTTTCAAAATAAGGTTGCAAGCCATTCGTTTTCATCGTATTTTCTATAAACGTGGCTGCTTTATCAATACCAATGCTTCCGGTGTTACGCCCTTCCAACGCATCTGAAGCCAAAAAGTTTACGGTTTCCTGAAATTCCGAAGCAGGAATTTCTTTAGTGACGCTTACAGGTTTATCTGAAGTTTTACAGCCAAAAACGCATAATAAACTAAAAACGACTAGGTAGGATTTCATAGGGCGACTAATTTTTAAGGTTGGCATTTTCATATGCCCTAAATATAAAAAATCCCAACTCCTTAGAAACAGGAATTGGGATTTTTATCTTTTATAAGGTCGAGATTACATTAACATGGTAATTGGATTTTCTATATAACCTTTGAGGGTGTTCAAAAATTGTGCGCCCGTAGCACCATCGACCGTTCTATGGTCACAAGCCAAACAGAGCTTAATGGTATTGCCCACAACCACTTTTGCATTTTTAACCACCGGTTTTTCAACAATAGCTCCAACAGAAAGAATGGCTGAATTTGGCTGGTTTATTATAGATGTAAAACTTTCGATACCAAACATTCCCAAGTTGGACACCGTAAAGGTGCTTCCCTGCATTTCGTCTGGTGTTAATTTTTTACTTCTGGCACGTCCAGCAAAATCCTTAACTGCTGCACCAATTTGAGGTAAAGATTGTTCGTTGGCAAATTCTACCACCGGTACCACCAAACCATCTTCTACAGCCACAGCGACACCAATGTGCACGTGGTTATTGAGGCGCATCTTATCGGCAAACCACTGTGAGTTCACTTGCGGGTGCTCTTTTAAAGCCAAAGCACACGCTTTAACGATCATATCGTTGTAAGAAATCTTCACATCTGGCACCGAGTTAAATTGGGCTCTAAATGCAATGGCATTCTCCATATCAAATTCCACATTTAAATAGTAATGCGGGGCAGAGAATTTAGAATTCGTTAAGGCTTTGGCAATGGCCTTGCGCATTTGCGAATTGGTTTTCTCCTCAAAGTCCTCTTGTCCCGTGGCAACAAATTTGCCAGCAGATGCTGCAGAGTTTGCTTGTGGCGTATAATTCTCGATATCGCGTTTTACAATACGTCCTTGCTCTCCAGTTCCCTTTAATTGGGACAGATTGATGTTTTGCTCTTCTGCCATTTTCTTGGCCAAAGGTGATACAAATACTCTTCCAGCATCGGACGTTGACGATGACTCTGAACTTGAACCCTGCGATTTTTCTTCTTTTTTGGATTCCTGTTTAGGAGCTTCCTCTTTTTTAGATGCTTGCTTCGTTTCCTTTTGAGCTTCTTTTTTGGGTGCCTTTTCTTCTTTGGCAGTTGCATTACCGCCTGCACTAAAATTCTTGGCCACCTCTGATACATCTGTTCCTTCCGGACCAATAATGGCCAACAGGGAATCTACCTTAGCAGTTTCACCTTCTTTTAGGCCAATGTACAATAAGGTGCCCGATTGAAAAGACTCAAATTCCATCGTTGCTTTATCGGTTTCAATTTCAGCAAGAATATCGCCTTCCTCCACACTGTCACCTTTCTTTTTCAACCAAGAGGCCACGGTACCTTCTTCCATAGTATCGCTCAAACGTGGCATCGTTACTACGATCACACCTTCGGGCAATTCACTGGACGTGTTGTTACTTGAGGCTTCATCGTCATTGGCATCGGTCTCTTCTTTTAAATCTGACGTAGTCGCTTCAGTATCTTCTTCAGTTTCTTCTGAATCGTCTTCCGCTTCTTCGGAATCTTGCTTGTCATCGGTTTTATCTTCAGACTTACCTTTGGAAGTGCCATTGGTATATTCAGAAATATCTTCTCCTTCCTCACCAATTATAGCCAAAAGTTCATCCACCTTAGTCGTTTCACCTTCTTTGGTGCCAATATAAAGCAGCGTTCCTTCGTAAAACGATTCAAATTCCATCGTTGCCTTATCCGTTTCGATTTCAGCTAAAATATCACCTTCTTCAATTTTGTCTCCAACTTTTTTCAACCACGACGCAACGGTACCTTCTTCCATGGTATCGCTCAAACGAGGCATATTTATAATTTCTGCCATAGCTTATATTTTGTGTTCAATAAATGGATAATCTTCTTGCTCATATACCACATCGTACATGACGCTCTTCTCTGGGTAAGGCGACTCATCTGCAAATTTTTCGCATTCCAAAACGCGTTTTTTAACACGTTTATCAATGGTTTCCAAATCTGCCTCGCTAGCGTAGTTATTTTCCAAAATAATATCCTTCACTTGCGTGATGGGATCTATTTTTTCATATTCCTTAACCTCATCCTTAGTTCTATAATGCTGTGCATCACTCATGGAATGCCCTCTGTAACGATAGGTTTTCAACTCTAAGAATGTTGGGCCATCACCACGTCTCGCACGATCAATCGCTTCGTCAAAAGCCTCGGCGACTTTAACCGGGTTCATCCCGTCCACTGGGCCACAAGGCATTTCATAACCCAAGCCCAATTTCCAGATATCAGTATGGTTAGCAGTTCTTGCAACAGAAGTTCCCATCGCATAACCGTTGTTTTCACATACAAATACTACCGGTAACTTCCAAAGCATTGCTAAGTTAAAGGTTTCATGAAGTGAGCCTTGACGTGCAGCACCGTCTCCAAAACAACACAGAGTCACTGCATCGCTGTTATGATATTTATCGCCAAAGGCAATCCCAGCTCCCAAAGGTATTTGACCACCTACAATCCCGTGACCACCATAAAAGCGATGTTCTTTTGAGAAAATATGCATAGACCCGCCAAGTCCTTGTGAAGTTCCAGTGGCTTTACCATACAATTCGGCCATGACACGTTTGGGGTCCACCCCCATACCAATGGGCTGTACGTGATTTCTATAAGCAGTAATCATTTTATCTTTGGTCAAATCCATAGCATGGAGCGCACCTGCCAAAATTGCTTCTTGACCATTATATAAGTGAAGAAATCCTCTTACTTTTTGTTTGATGTAAACTTGAGCTAGTTTATCTTCAAACTTTCTCCAGAAAAACATGTCTTCATACCATTTAAGGTAAACTTCCTTTGTGATTTTTTGCATTTAAGTATCGTATTAACATCAAAATAATTGCCGATATGGCAAATCTTATACTCGCTATCGTTTTCCCATTTTATTTAGACGGAAGCGAATAACAAAAGTAACACATTAGTTAGTAACCAAAAAACTGAAAATCGTAAAATTTTGTCCATTAAATTGAACTTATTCCAAAATTTTGAGCTTCTGCTTAAACGTTTGAACTAAATAGCACTTTGCGAAGGGATTTGTTTCAGAATTTAAAGAAAACTACGGTCAAATCCCAATGGCAATAAATTAGCCAGTGATTTGGAGCGCACCACTTTGCCAGTGGTTCCCATAAAATAAATATCTATGGGTTGTTCTTGCTTGACTTCATATTCCGCAATCGCTTGTCGGCATGCACCACATGGAGGAATTGGCACATCCGTACCTTCCTTTTGTGAACCTGCACTCAAGGCCATCCTTACAATTTTGGCGTTGGGAAATTGTGAGCCCGCATAATATATGGCAGTACGTTCCGCACACAAGCCAGAAGGGTACGAGGCATTTTCCTGATTATTGCCCGTAATTACTTTACCATTATCCAACAGCAAAGCTGCGCCCACGTAGAATTTGGAATACGGAGCATAAGCGTGCGTCCTTACATCTATTGCTTTTTGCATAAGTGCTGCCACATCATCTGGTAACTCATTGATCGTCTCAAAAACCGTAAGTGTGGCTTCAATTGTTATGTCTTTCATTTAGAAAAGGGTTTAGACAAAAAAACTATTGCTGTGAACAATAGTTTTTTGTGTGCTGTAAAAATAAGTAATTTTAATGATTTTGGGGAATTGTGCAACGACCGCTTCGCCATTTGAACCAAGAACAAAGACTCAAACCTTATACATATCTAAAACTAAAGCCCAACCTTGGTTTTGAGGGGTTGTAAGATTAATTCCTTTTAGGTTTCGAAAATGTTGCTTAGTACTCTCTATATTCTCCCTCCCCAAAATTGAAGGATAGAGAAAAACGTAAGGTATTCTCTAACGGACTCTGGATTTTTGATGCTGAAAACAGGTACGACAAATCAATATTAATGGTGGTATACTTAAATCCTGCACCCAAGGCGAAAAACTTACGGGCACCCTTATCATCGCTTTCGTTAAAATAACCCGCTCTAAAAGCAAAAGAATCTTGGTAAAGATACTCAGCACCCAAAGCCCAGGTAAATTCTTTTAATTCTTCACTGAAGCCACCTGGCGCATCACCAAAGGATTGAAATACACCGGAAAGAAAACTTACATCGGTACTTTGGCCTTCCGTTATTATGGTTGGCTCGGACTCATCAATTTCAGGCGTGGTGGGATCGTCATTAGTCTGGGCACCATCACCATTCGTGTCTACAAAACCAAATAAAGGTGGCGTAGGCACCAAAAGCTTGGTTACTTCCGCAGTAACCGCCAATTTGTTATAATCATCAAAAATAAAATCGAAACCACCCCCTAATCTAAGATTGGTTGGCAGGAAATTTTCACGACCGCCATCATCATATTTTATTTTTGGTCCCAGGTTTTGAATGGCAAAACCTAAACGGGTTCTTCCGTTAAAACTGTCGTAAGCTTCTTCCTCACTTTGGTAAAATCCGGAAATATCCACACCAAAAGAGCCCGCAGCCTGCGCATTCGCATCAACCGCTTGAATTCTTAAATCGGATCTCAAGTAACGCAATGCCACCGACATGGAGAATTGTTGTGCCAATCGTAAAGAGTACGACACATCTACCGTAAATTCATTTGGTTTTTCTATGGTTGGCTCTGAAAATTCGTCGGGTCTAATCTCAATTTCTCCCAATCCGAAATATTTAAAGCTGAACCCAAAGGCACTTTGCTCGTTAATTCTATTGAAATAGGTTAAATAGCCCACAGAAATATCGTTTACCAACTTACTTAAGTAGGGTGTGTAACTTACTGCAATACCCGATTTGGCTTCAGAAAAAGCATATTTTGCAGAATTCCATTGTTGGGAATAGGCATCTACTGAAGTTGCCACGCCCATATCGGCCATCCCTGCGGAACGCGCATCTGGGGCAATCAACATAAAGGGAACTGCGGTTGTAATAACCGAAGATTGATTAGGAAAGGTTATGGTAGCTCCTGGTTCTTGTGCATTTGAAGCGGTATAGACTGTAAATAAAATAAGCGGTAAAATATATTTTTTCATGTGTATGGGTATGTTCAATAGGAGGGTTTTACGCCAATTTATGGTTAACAAATATAATTTTTTATTATAAACAGCACTTAACTTTTCGGTTAAAGACAAAAAGCCTAGACGAGTTTATAGGATCACTAGTTTTTCAATCTTTTCAACTTGCTTGTTTAAGCGGTTGGAGCGCACCTTAAGTTTATAAACATATACGCCTTTACCTATTTTGTCGCCAAAATCATCACGCCCGTCCCAAACAATATCCTTAGACAACGAACTGCTCACCTTACTGCCTCCAGAGGTTTGACCATTTAAGGTTCTTACGATTTTTCCCGTTACGGTAAATATTTGTACTGAAACGTCTAAAACATCTGAACTATTGTGGTTGAACCAAAATTCAGTATAATCAATGAACGGATTTGGATAATTCAGCACATTCTCTATAACCAATTCCTCGTCCTTGTCACGCACCACAAAATCAATTTCGGCAGTAGATGCATTGTTATAAACATCCCACGCCTTGAGCGATAGGGTGTGCAGTCCTGGCTCTAAATCTCTAAAGGGATAACTTACCTTTCCGTTTTGGTAATCGTCCACATTGGCTTGATAGTAATCGTTCAAAATAAATGGGTTGGTTTCGTCACCATCAATAATTGCTGAAATATCATGCCCTATCCCACTGGCGGTATTAATGCCATTGTCATCCTGTAATTTAGCCAAAAATGTAGGCTGTTCATTGGTAATCCCTCCAGAAACAAAGTTTTCGTCATTCATATAAAGATTAATGACGGGGCCTATATTGTCTTCCGCAGCATCTTCATTGATGCCCCCAACTAGAATCTCATTACTCACTCCAGATTTATCATCTAAAATGTTATCTTGTTTTGCATAAAAGCTCACACGCCCATTACCCACGGGAATACCTATATCTCGTGGTACTACAAAATTAAAGTCGAAATTACCATTGGTTACCGTAGCCTGACCTTTAAATATGGTTTCCCCAAGGGTTCTAAAGTCCATCACGGTAACTTCCCCATTATTTACTGTGCCATCATTGGCAAGCGTTTGTCGTTCTATTTCCTTATCAAAAACAGTTGCAGTAAGCACGCCATTGTAATTGGGCAGAAAATTACCTTGAGAATCATAGACTTTTCCAGACATTTTAACCCGATCTAAAGCTTTGATCACTTCCACCTGTTGGTCTAATGGCACATCGTTAATGGCTGTAAGTTTGATGTCTGGTTTAGGAATGGCCAACTTCATGGCAGGGTCGCCAATAAAGAACACTAAGGTTTTTTGCGCATTTCCTGTAAGGACATCGTCATTTTTTGTTCGGCGCAAGGCTTCTGCCATACTCACATACTCATTAGACCCATAAGCGAACAAGTACTTCTCTAAAACCACGTTATAATCGATCCCAGTGTATAGAAAGATACGCCTCGTAGTGGTAATTAAACCAATCGCACCGCCTTCCGTATTCCAATAGGTAAATTCGCCTGCAGTTAGGCGTTGCGGATTATCAAATTTGGTATACTCACAGGTAACTGTAACAAAGAGATTGTATTTACAAATATTCCGAATTTCTTGAGCATCTACCTTTGTAAATATGCGCTCTGCAGCCAAACCATCCTCGCCCCCATGCCCAAAATAATTTACTACTAAAGCGCCTACTTCAATGGCATCTTTAATTGCCTTATTGACCGCTGGGTAGCGCTCTCCACTTGCGGTAGCTTGTTGCTGAAATGCATCGGAATGAATTTTTATATCGTTTATAAATGGTTTTTGAGTGCTCACCTCATCACCAATGGCATTGGTGGTTAATTGAAGCTCTTGTTCTCCCGGTTTATCAATATCGTCGGAAACCACAACTATATTATTGCGCCAACTGCCGAAGGAATCTGCAGCGTAATACGTTTCAACCTTATCCACCATGTCTTTGGCGCGCTGCGGATTTTCAGCAATAACGCGCCCCATGGCAATGTCTAATCTGTCCGATGTCACCATAGAGCCCTCTTCAGGATCCATCATCCCAAAGAAATCATCGGAAATAAAGGAATTGGTCAAACTAAAAGCACTTTTGGAGTGCCAAGAAGGCACTAAATTGGTGTTGTTAGGAAGTCGGTCTTTGTAATCGTAAGAGGTATCCCCAAACAAACACACATATTTAATACGGTTTGCGGGACTACTTGCATTTTGATAGATGTATTTCACAAAATTACGGATGCCAGCAATGTCTTGGTTTCCGGAGCTGAATTCAGTATAAATTTTATCCAGACTTACTACTTTAACATTCAAATTATTTCTATCCCTATTAATTTGCGCCAAACGTTCCGCTTGCGAAGCCAATACTTTTGGGGTGACAATTAAATAATCTATGTCTTCAAATTCACCAGCACTATTGTTAAAGATCGTCCCTTTTAAATTTTGATTGGCTACGGAAGTATTTCCATCTCGTAAAGGTTCAAAATAGTTAAGACTCGTAACGGTCACATATTTTTTTTGTGAACCAGCCAATTCCTTAAAAGAAAATTCCGCAGCTTGGTCAGTATTTACCGCAGTTGCCACGTTGTATTTATCAGAAATGTCCCAAACCTCTTGAACATTTGAGGCATTTGAGAGAGTATATTGCACCACACCATTGGTCAAAGCGACTTGGTTGTTATAAAAACGAAATTGAGACCCTTCAAAACGCAATTGTCGGGTGGCTTCAATCGAAATAAAGTCCAAATACCCTACTGAAGTTGGATTGCCCGCATTGTCATAACTTAGATTGAAAGTGACTTCCGAAGTATTTAAGTCTACCGTACTATTGTAAGCCCCTTCACTTCCCAATAAGGAGCTTTGAGGATTAAGCGGACTGAAATTCATGGTACTAACCAGTGCTCCGTTTAACACCACACTCATGGCTGTGTTGGTATTGCCTTCATTTACAGCTGCTGTGAGTACGCGCACCCGCGCCGGCTGTGTTGTAACCAAATTGGGGAAATTGAATGTGTATTCGCGTTGGTTTTCCACATCAAAGCGATCACCAAACCATCGCCTTCCCAAATTACCTATGTTATATTCGTCCGTTTCATAAAATTGGTAGTCTTGGAAGGTATCTACCATCAAATTTGCAGACGCATTGGGCTGATTTATAGAAGCCACCCGTTTCCCCAATCCTGAGCCTACATTTACATAATAATAAGATCTGTTGGTATAGAGGTTGATATTGGTGTCACTCTCTGTATTGTATTCCCGAGGCCCTTCGGCATAAAACAGAATATAGTCGTTGTTATCAAATTCGCCATCAGACTCTCCAACAATACGTATGGCATTTTCAGTAAGATCTATAGGGTAAGGCACTTGATTGACCAACGGAAGCATTGCCCCGCCATTGCCGAAAATTCGAATGGTTCGAGGGTCAACGTTGGTATTGACGCCAATTTGGTTTAGAAAACTTTTAGTCAGCTTAAAGACACCAGATTTATCAACGTAAAATTTATGCCAACTTCCGGTTCTTAAAACCGAATCTTCAATATCTTCATTGTTTCGCGCATAAAGGCTGGAAGTACCTCCATAACTGTAATTAATGACAAAACTATTTAATTTTTTAAACCCACCATTCTCCTTGATAATTGGCGACAATTCCAAAAAGGCCGAGTGCTCATCGCGGTCAATCGCGTTTCTCAAAGTTGCGTTAAGCCCAGTAGAAATGGTATTGATTGGCAAATCCTTAAGTTCATTTTCAGAAATGGCACTATAGGACAAATTGCTGAAACTCAAGGACGCGGAGTTGATATTGGACGGGACTTTCCATTGGGCGACATACTTTAAACCTGTAATTTCAGAAAAACTAAAATGTTCAGCATCAAACGAAGGAATTTCCATTTTAGTACTTTCTGTTTCCAATACCTTGTGACCTTGCCACGAAATCTCAATTTTTTTTTGCTGAGCAACAACCAATGCGCCACAAAGTATAAGGACTATGAGTAAAGGTTTTTTCATATCAATAGTAACGACTTTAAGCATCTGTTATTATGAAGTCTCTTTTTTTTGTTCAAAATTACAACAATATTTATATTTTAAGCTCGTTATTATACACGTGATAACTGCTTAAAACGATTAAAAATCCGTTATTATGCATAAAAAAAAGGATGAAATGCACTTTTTTTCGACGAAATTTTAAAAAAATGTTGTTAGTTTACCTTAAATTACTATATTGCGTCTCTAAAATTAATTAGCTTACTTAAAAAGTATGAACATGAAACACGTCTTAAATCTAAGGATACTGTTGGCCCTAGTGGTATCTTTGACAATTGTGGGTTGTAGTAGAAATTCCTCCGATGGCAATTCTAGAGCCACCGGTTGGAAAATCAATGACAAAAATGGAGGTTTTCAATACAACGATAAGTTTCAAGAACAAGAAGCTGGTCCTGGATTAGTGTTTATTGAAGGAGGGACTTTTACAATGGGTAAAGTTGGCGATGACCCAATGCACGATTGGAACAACTCTCCTAACCAACAGCACATTCAATCCTTTTACATGGATGAAACTGAGGTGACCAATAAAATGTACCTTGAATTTTTGGATTGGGTTAAAACAACCTATCCGCCAGAAGAAGAAAATTACAGATTAATTTATCATGGTGTTTTGCCAGATACATTGGTTTGGAGAAATAGATTGGGCTACGCCGAAACGATGACCGAAAATTATTTGCGTCATCCTGGGTATGGCGAATATCCTGTTGTTGGTGTTAGCTGGATTCAAGCAGTTGAATTTGCAAATTGGAGAACCGATAGAGTTGCTGAAATGGCTTTACAAGAAGCTGGCTACTTAGAGCGCGACTCACATTTAAACTCATCTGGCGAAAGCAATTTTAGCATAGATACCTACATCAATGCGCCAACCAAAACTTATGGTGGCAATGATTCCATAATTAACCCACAACGCTCTAGAAGACGCGTACAAACTACTGCTTCTGGAGATACCATAAATGTATATGCCAGTCGTGAAACTGGACTTATTTCACCAGATTACAGACTTCCTACCGAAGCAGAATGGGAATATGCTGCATTGGGAATGAGTGAATTGAGAAGTTTTAATGTTTATAGAGGTCGTAAAAAATACCCTTGGGATGGGCAATATACCCGTTCAGGTAGTCGTAAGACCAAAGGCGATCAAATGGCCAACTTTAAACAAGGTAAAGGTGATTATGGTGGAATTGCAGGCTGGTCTGATGACGGTGCCGATATTACTGCACAAGTAATGAGTTACGAACCCAATGCATATGGTCTATATGATATGGCTGGAAATGTTGCCGAATGGGTAGCAGATGTTTACAGACCTATCGTAGATGATGAGTTTAATGATTTCAATTACTATAGAGGAAATGTCTATACAAAGAATGCGATAACCGAAGAAGGGACAGTGAAAATTGTAACTCCAGAAGATATCGTGTATGATACTTTAAGCAATGGTAACGTAGTCGCAAGAAATTTACCTGGGGAGATTTTACAAGTGCCGGTTAATGACGATGATACGTATTTAAGAACCCAGTTTGACCATAGTGACAACAGAAACTTTAGAGATGGTGATGCTAGATCTTCACGTCAATATGCCGATACTTTTGAAGATGAAAGTGATGAAGATGCGATGACGCACAATATGTACAATTCACCGCTTCACAATGTACAAAGGGATTCTACTGGCAGTATTATTAAGGAATATGATGATTCAAACCAAAGAACCTCCCTCATCAATGATGAAGCGAGAGTTTATAAAGGTGGATCCTGGAGAGACCGCGCTTATTGGATTGATCCAGCACAGCGTCGTTATTTCCCACAAGATATGGCTACAGATTACATCGGCTTTAGATGCGCAATGTCTCGTGTAGGCTCTAAAACACAAGGAAACGGAAAGAAACGAAACTAATTTAAACGAGTTTATATTTCCAAATAATAAAGAAAGTCCTAACTCTAGCAGTTAGGACTTTTTTAATACATTTAGTTGATGACCATAGACCAAATTTACGCGCACTTTCTTAACTGTTCCAAAGTTTCTACTGATACTAGGAAAATTGATAAAAACTGTATGTTTTTTGCTTTAAAAGGCGATAATTTCAACGGAAATCATTTTGCTGCAGAAGCTCTCCAAAATGGTGCAGCCTTCTGCATTGTCGATGAACCAGACTCTGTTATTGACGACCGCTGTATTTTAACGGAAAATGTTCTTGAAACTTTACAACACTTGGCAACCTATCACAGACAGCAACTTAAAACCCCAATTATTGCCCTTACAGGAAGTAATGGCAAAACCACCACCAAGGAGTTGATCAATGCGGTATTATCTCAAAAATTCAAAACAGTTGCCACCAAGGGAAATCTCAATAATCATATTGGCGTCCCGCTCACCCTTTTGGAATTTACAAAGGCTACTGAAATAGGCATCGTAGAAATGGGCGCCAATCATCAACACGAAATCGCCTCCTTGTGTAATATCGCCTTTCCAGATTACGGACTCATTACCAATTTTGGAAAAGCGCATTTGGAAGGTTTTGGAAGTATTGAAGGCGTCATCAAAGGCAAGTCTGAATTATACGATCATTTAAAACAACATCATAACACCATTTTCGTCAACACCACAGATGCCCTTCAGGTCAAACAAGCTGGATCTTACGAACCCCTAGTTCGTTTTGCAGAGGATGTTTCCCTTGAAGATGCCCAGCCCTACATCACTTTAAAGTACCACAATTTAAAAATCAAATCGCAGCTCACTGGTATTTACAACTTCAATAATATCGCTGTAGCCATTGCCATTGGTGCCTACTTTAATGTTTCCGAAGAAGCCATTGCTGAAGGCATAACCACTTACATTCCGCAGAATAACCGATCACAGATTATTGAAAAAAATCAATTAAAGATCATTCTTGATGCTTATAATGCCAATCCAACAAGTATGACTGCAGCGCTACTCAACCTACAAACACAAAAAGACCATAAAAAAATGGCCATTCTGGGGGATATGTTTGAACTGGGAAAAGATGCGCCTAAAGAACATCAAGCCATTGTTGACTTGGTGAGTACCTTAGATATCGATCGCATTATTTTCGTTGGAAAAAACTTCAGTACAACTGAATCAAATGATCCTAAAATTGATTTTTTCGAAAACTTCGACCTTTTTCAAGCCGATTTTTCTCAAATAAAACCAACTACCGGACTATTACTAATTAAAGGCTCACGAGGCATGGCCCTGGAGCGCATTTTGGAATTGCTGTCTTAAGCTTAAGAAAAAAGACAACGAGAAGCATCAGAAGCCAAAAAGAGCACTGGTTAGCTTACTGCCACTAGTTCGGTTAATCTTCCGGGAAATTATAAATTCTTGTTACCGCTGAAAAAGCGAAAAATTTGATTAAAAATTAATCTCATTCAACGGTTTTACATTTTATCTTTGAGATATTTAATTTCTACTTTTCAGAAAAATAATCCATGCAGAAAAAAAAGATCGTAATTATAGGAGGAGGATTTGCTGGTATCAATTTGATAAAAGCCTTAAACAAGACCAATCAATTTCATATCACACTTGTAGATAAGAATAATTACAATTTCTTTCCACCGCTTCTCTACCAAGTAGCAACTGGGTTTTTAGAACCATCTTCCATTAGTTATCCGTTCAGAACCTTTTTTAGAAACAAAAAAGAGGTGACGTTCTGGATGGGTGAATTTTTAGAAGTAATCCAAGGAGAAAATAAGGTTAAGTTATCTAATGGTGAGTTAGAATACGACTACTTAGTATTAGCCACAGGTACCGAAACCAACTATTTTGGCTTAGAGAATATTAAAAAGCATGCCATCCCCATGAAAACGCTGAATGATGCTTTAAATATGAGAAACACTATTCTTGAACGCGTAGAATGTGCCACTAAATGCTCTTCAGAAGCCGAAAAAGAAGAATTGATTACGATGGTTATTGCTGGCGGCGGACCAACTGGCGTGGAAGTTTCTGGAGTATTGGCTGAAATGAGCAAATCGATTATTAACCATGAATACCCAGAATTAAAGAACGTTAAAGCAAAAATTTATTTGGTAAATGGTGGCAATACCTTATTGGCTCCCATGAGCGAAAAATCCCAAAAATACACCTATCATGCTATTAAAAGATTAGGCGTTAAAGTACTTCTCAACACTCGCGTGGTAGATTATGATGGCGAAAACGTCTTTTTTAAAAATGGAAAATCTATAAAAAGTAGAAATCTTATTTGGGCTACCGGTGTCACCGCCATGGTGTTTCCTGGTATTGCTAAAGAGTGTTATGAAAGAGGCAATAGATTAACCACCAATGAATACAACAAAATTGTTGGCACCGAAAATATTTATGCCATCGGAGATACCTCTATTCAACATACAGATCCAGCTTATCCAGAGGGCCATCCGCAACTAGCGCAAGTAGCCATACAACAAGGAAAGCAGTTAGCCAAAAACTTAGTTAATAGCAATAAGGGTAAAGCCATAAGTCCTTTTAAATATACCAACAAAGGTTCTATGGCCATTATTGGTAAAACCAAAGCAGTCGCAGATTTGCCTAAAATGCATCTCAATGGATTTTCCGCTTGGGTGATATGGCTTGTCGTGCATTTATTTTCACTTATTAATCATTATGATAGATTACGAACGTTTTTTAATTGGTCTATCGACTTTTTCACCAAAAACCAAGATCTGCGCATGATTATACGTCCTAAAAATAAGTGATTTCATTGATAACAAACGACTCTAGCATAAGTTATAATCAGCCAGAAAATTTACCTGAAAGGAAACTCAACGCTTATATAATGAGCAATCTCTATAAACGAATCCAAATTATATATTCCAACCAATTATTCTTTCATTAAATTTACTCCACAATTTAACCGGGCTGGGTCTACGGTCGCAAACCGTTAGTCTTGAATATAACGCGACAATATTGCATTTTGTCTTCAAAAACTCTTCACAAAAAGTAATTTATAAATTTAATGCCTCGATAGTTCGCATTATTAGGATGAATTGAAGGGTGAATCAAATTATGGGTAAAACTTAAGTAGTCACAAATCTAGGATTACTAATTCCCGATAACCAACTAGGGCACTAAAAGTTGATGTTGAAGATGACTATTTAATACTTAAAGCTTTAAAAATTAAATGTTTAACTATTATAGACGTATTAATAGTATTTTAAAAGTGGGTCATACTGGATTCGAACCAGTGACTTCCACGTTGTCGACGTGACACTCTGAACCAACTGAGTTAATGACCCTTTTAAGAGATGACAAATTTAATGTTATTTAGATAAATAACAACATTTACGCAGTATATCGTTATGGCTTTATGTGAATTTTGAAAATTTCGTGAATGATTATGCCACAAGAATTAATTGTATTACAAACATTCTTAGGTCCTCAATTTTATTAGGAGTCCTTGATCAAAATTACTCAACTAAATTAATCATTAAAAAAACTGAAGCGTCAGATAAATCAATATGTCTTTTCCTTTCAAACGGACATCAGAAATTTTGGTTTTGGATAATGGTAAAAACAAAAATCCCGACTTGCATTTGCAAATCGGGATAATAATTAGTGTGGGCAATGAGGGATTCGAACCCCCGACCCCCTCGGTGTAAACGAGGTGCTCTGAACCAACTGAGCTAATTGCCCTAATTATTGGTCTGCAAATATACTCTAGTTTTTTAATTGGCAAAAGCTTTTTTTAAAAAAAATCATGAATATTTCACTTAGCTTTTCAAATCATAAAACAAAGGCCATACTCTCAGGCTTTTCAGCTCATTTTAATGTATCCAACCACTTGCTATAGAATTTAAACCTAGACTATTTCAGCAACAACAAATGTGCTACCCCCTATATAGATAAAATCCTCTTTAGTAGATTTTAATCGCGCTGCACTAAAGGCTTGGGCAACACTAGCGTAAACTTCGCCCTTAAATCCATTAGCTCTAAATTCAGACGCTAAAATATGCGCATCCAACCCACGTGGTACATTCGGTTTACAAAAGTAGTACAACGCCTGTTTGGGTAAAATGGGTAAGAGCGATGCCAAATCCTTATCATTCACCACACCAAAAACTATATGAAGTTGCTCATAGGCTTCCAGTTGAATTTGATGTACCACATAAGTTAAGCCTTCCTTGTTGTGCGCGGTGTCACAAATAATTTTAGGCTGCTCCCCCAAAACTCCCCAACGCCCATGTAGGCCTGTGTTCTTAACAACATTTCTCAATCCGTCTTGAATGCTTGCTTCGGAAATATGAAAACCATTTTGGTTTAAAATATTTAGAGTTTGCACTACGGTTTTCATGTTGTGCTTTTGATAAGCGCCTTTTAAATCGGAAGGATAATTTTTTTCAACAACTTGGTCGGCAAAAGAAATAGGCGCTGCCTTCTGTTTGGCAATGCTTCGGAAGACCATTTCGGTTTCTTTTTGTGTTTCGCCAATAACCACAGGAACATTGGGTTTGATAATTCCACCTTTTTCCGTGGCGATAAGCTCGTAGGTATGGCCCAAAAATTGAACATGGTCAAATCCTATATTGGTAATAACCGAAACAACGGGCGTGATAATATTAGTTGAGTCCAATCGTCCTCCCAAACCAACTTCAATAATCGCAATATCAACCTGTTCTTGAGCAAAATAAGTGAATGCCATCCCGACACTCATTTCAAAAAAAGACAACTGATGTTGTTCTAAAAAAAAGCGGTTTTGACTGATAAATTCCGTCACGAAAGTTTCAGAAACTTCTTCACCATCAATTTTAATGCGTTCTCTAAAATCTTTGAGATGTGGAGAGGTATACAAGCCCACCTTATACCCAGCTTCTTGTAACACCGAAGCCAAAGCATGGCTTGTGGAGCCTTTTCCATTGGTACCAGCCACATGAACCGATTTGAATTGTAGTTCTGGGTGGTTTAAATGTTCCGAAAAAAGCAAGGTGTTGGAAAGGTCCTTTTTAAAAGCAATTTGACCTTGATGTTGATACATAGGCAACTGTTGGAACATCCAACTCACAGTATCTTGATAATTCATGGCTAATTGGTAGGCGTAAAATTAATGCTCACTTTACCATATTGTCGCACGGGCGCATTTGAGTCTGCAGGCCATTTAAAGGACTTCGCAATTTTTTTAGCCTGCTCTTTTAAACAAGTGGTCGCATTGTTACTTCCGCGTGCTCCAGGCGTTGCCTCGATCACATCTCCATTTTGATTGACCACAATATCGACTACGATTAATCCATATTGATTTTCGCACCCCTCATAAATCTGGAATTTTGGTTTCCCCCTTCCGTTGAGACCATATCCCATGCCTCCATTGCCCGCTCCCGGATTGCCTTTATAGGGCGCATAAGGGCTCCCATCCAACTGACCTTTATCTCCAGGACCGTCACCTGGGCCTTCACCGCCAGGTTGGGTGCCTTCAGATTTCTTGACACCTCCAATTAAGGCGTCCAATTTTTTCTTTTTAGCTTCTTCAGCTTGGCGCTGTTTTTCCGCAGCTTCCTGTTTTTCGCGTTCGATGCGTTGTGCCTCGGCCTTTACCTTTGCATCGGCTTTGGCTTTCGCATCTGCAGCTTCTTTCTGTTTTTTTATGGCAATGGCTTCTGAATTATCAGCGGTAAGTACTTTTTCGGCAGCTGCTTCGGTCTTTGTTGGCTCAACATTGGTCTCTTCAACCTTAGTCTCGGTAGTTTGTGGCTTGGTAAGTTCCTCCCTTGGTTCTGATTTTATAGGCACTGTAGGCTGAATGTTTCCTGTACCAACTTCAGAATTGCCAAAATTTACCGCAATGCCATATTCTTCTGGTGGGTCCATATAGGGTGGCCCAACCACAAAGAGTAGCAAAACCAAAATCACAATAATAAGTGCTGTGATCTTTGCTGAATTTTGTTCGTGCTTGGTTTCTAGATAACGCATAGTTTTGGGAGAGCAGGACGTATTCCAAAAGGAATTATCTCTACATTTAATCGTTGGGTTTTACCGCCAAAATGACTTTAAACTTATTTCTATTGGCAATGTCCATCACCTTAACCACATTCTCTACAGGCACCGATTTTTCGGCACGTAATACAATAGTTGGTTCATTTTCTGAGGACAGTAACTCTAATAGTTGTGTTTCAAGTACGCTTTCGCCCACTCGTTTGGCATCAATATAATAGGTTAAATCCTTTTTGATGCTAACTGCTACAGATTGCTTATTTTCAGTCTTACCACTAGCTTGGGGCAATAAAATATCAATGGCATTGGTGGTGACCAATGTAGAAGCGAGCATAAAAAATATCAACAACAAAAACACAATATCGGTCATTGATGACATATTGAATTCTGGCGTGACTTTATTTCTTCCTCTAATTTTCATTAAATAGGCTCGTTTAAGTGATCCAAGAACTCCAGTGAATTGGCTTCCATTTGGTAAACCACCTTGTCGGTTTTAACGACTAAATGGTTATAGGCCATATATGCCACGATACCTACGATCAATCCACCCACGGTTGTGGTCATTGCGGTGTAGAGTCCGTCGGAAAGTTGCTTAATGTCGATTTGCCCACCAGAATTGGCAATTTCAAAGATGGATAAAATCATCCCGATCACCGTTCCCAAAAAACCAATCATAGGGGCCACACCCGAAATGGTTGCCAGCACGCTCACGTTCTTTTCAAGATTATAGACTTCTAAACGACCCGCGTTTTCAATGGCGGTGTTGATGTCTTCCAGTGGTTTTCCTATTCTTGTGATCCCTTTATTTATGAGTCTCGATACTGGAGAATTGGTTTGGGCACAAAGCATTTGGGCAGAATCTATCTTTCCGTTAGAAACATGGTCCTTAATTTGATTCATGAAGTTGCCATCAATTTTCGAGGCAGCTTTAATTGCAAATAAGCGTTCAAAATAAATATAAATAGCAACAATCAATAGTACAAACAAGATCATCATAATAATGATCCCCGCTGTGCCACCACTACTAATCAACTCAATGATGGATAGGGTTTTTTCAACTGGTTCTCCTTCCGGAAGCACTTCGGCTCCGTCTTGGAACAAACTCGATAATAACATAGGTTAAATATTAGATTGGTTTATTAATAACTAAACGCTTAAAATGTATGGAAATTATATGTACTAGAATATTGTTCTTGTAAACATAAATGTGATCGCCCCCGCTAAAAACCCAATGAAAGCAAGCCAGGAGATTTTTTTGAGATACCAGAAAAAATCAATTTTTTCCATTCCCATTGCCACAACCCCAGCTGCAGAGCCAATGATCAACATACTGCCACCGGTACCTGCCGAATAAGCGATAAAATGCCAGAGCTCATTATCAATAGGCTCAGAAAACATACCTAAACTCGCTGCAACCAAAGGTACATTATCAATCACTGCCGATCCTATGCCCAACAATAAGACCACCAAATCTGAAACGCCAGCATGATGCAGTTCTGTGCCCAACATTGGCATGCTGTCCTGCAAAGACCCTGCAAAGTTGAATAGGATTCCCAAAGATTCCAATGCTGCCACTGCCATTAAAATACCAAGGAAAAATAAGATACTTGGCAATTCAATCTTCGATAAAGAATGATGCACCGGACTGTGGGTCGCAGCTGCTTCACTTTCTTCAGAATCATGACTGGTCATACTGAATTTTGTATTACTGTAAACTTCCGCAAAGGTTGCCACAACGCCTAAGGCAAGCATCATCCCTACATAGGGAGGAAGGTGAGTAATCGTTTTAAAAATGGGTACTGAAATGATACCCCCAAGACCTAAATAAAGCATTATGGAACTATATTTGTTTTTGGGTTGATCGTCTTCTTCATCTCGATTTTCCAGTTTCCCCTTAAAGGCTGGAAGGTAAGACGCAATAAAGGTAGGCACCAACATACATAATAAGGACGGAAGGAAGAGGTACACAAACAAATGGCTCGTGGTTACTTTTTTACCAATCCAAAGCATCGTTGTGGTAACGTCACCAATTGGAGACCAAGCGCCTCCGGCATTTGCTGAAATAATGATCAAACCAGCATACCAAATACGAACGTCTCTATCATACACTATTTTTTGCAAGATGGAGATCAATACAATGGTGGCAGTTAAATTATCGATAATGGCCGATAAGATAAACGCCAAGAATCCAAAAATCCATAAAATACGTTTCTTACTCTTTGTTTTGATAAAGCCCTTTATTGTGGAGAAGCCATCAAAATAATCGATGATTTCTACAATGGTCATGGCTCCCAAGAGAAACACCAAAATCTCGGCGGTCTTTCCTAAGTGATGCAAAAGGGTTTCCTCCATCCATTCCAGTTTAGTATCATGTCCCAAACTAGCAAAGCCATCTACCAAACCGTGATTTGCAGAATCAAACCATTGAGAAAAACTATCTATGCCCAATGCAATAAGTGCCCAGCTAATCGCCATCATAATCAATGCAGGGATCAACTTATCAATTTTAATGCTATGCTCTACCGTGATGGCGAGATAGCCCAATACAAATACTAGTATAATTATTGTTTCCATAGCTGTTTATCAAATTAACTGTGTAAGCGCAATTTCAAAAGCGGTCGCACTAATACCTGTTTTTGTTTTATTTTTTTCATGCACGCGCTCAAGCGCATTTCTTATTATTTCTGAAGTGTCACTAAAAATGGCCTCGTCGGTCATTTGAACTTTGCGCTCCATAAAATAGGCGAAAACTCTAGCCATGCCACAGTTAGAAATGAAATCTGGGATGAGACTTACTTTTTGGTCGGTATGTTCCATAATGCTTCCGAAGAAAATTTCCTTATCGGCAAAAGGCACATTGGCACCACAAGACACCACTTCCAAACCAGTTTCAATCATTTGATCGATTTGGTCCTGAGTTATAAGTCTTGAAGCTGCGCAGGGCGCGAAGATCTCTGTCTCTAAAGACCAGATTTTTTCATTTATTTCTAAAAATGGAATAAGCTCATCACTATTTAAAGTATTGGATGTTTTATTGAGGTAGAGCTCTGTAATTTCATTGAAAGAAAACCCGTCTTTATTGATTAAACCACCGGCAATATCAATTATCCCCACCACCTTAGCACCCATTTGTGCCAAATAGAAGGCTGCAGCTGCTCCAACATTTCCAAAACCTTGAACAATAGCACGCTTTCCAACAATGGAATCGCCTTGGATGTTATAAAAATGCTTGGCTGCTTCGGCAACACCAAAGCCCGTAATCATATCGGCCACCGTATATTTTTTGGCAACGTTTGGCGAATATTTTGGGTTTTCAATCACTTTAATCACACCGTGACGCAATTGTCCGATTCTATTGATTTTATCAGCGATAGAAGGCCTAAAATGACCTTCAAAAACACCTTCTTGCGGATGCCAAACACCACTTTGCTCAGTTATGGGGATGACCTCGTGTATTTCATCTACATTAAGGTCGCCACCTGTACCGTAATAACTCTTAAGTAAAGGTGAAACAACTTTGTACCAACGTTCTAAAACCCCTTTTTTACGAGGATCTTTAGGATCAAAATTAATACCCGATTTTGCACCACCAATAGCAGGACCAGAAACGGTAAATTTAACCTCCATGGTCTTCGCTAATGATAAAACCTCATTAACATCAAGACCTTTGCGCATGCGCGTTCCGCCTCCAGCTGCTCCGCCTCGAAGCGAGTTTATGACCGTCCAACCTTCTGCTTCGGTCTCTGGATCTTTCCAATTAAATATAATTTCGGGTGCTTTGTCTTCGTACTTCTGAAGTAATTCTTTCATATAGTAACACTAATAATCAATTAGTTGTTTTTAGTTTTGAAATCAATACGTCCATTTCTTTAAGCGATTGATCTTAACGTGAAGTCTGTATTGCGTAACAAATATAAAAAACTCTAAAGTGGTAAATATTAAATTTTAGAATAATTATTTCGGAATCCAAATTTGTCCGGAAGAATGATTTTGTTTCGCTCCGGTTACGCTCGCCAAACAATTAACTTCGTTTCTTAATTTCAATACCCCCAATAAGCCAAAAATCAAGGCTTCCTTATAATCGATTAGCGCATGAGATGGTTTAATCAAATTAAAATCCCGCTGTAGTTTTATGTGGGATAATAAGAAATCGTTATAAGTGCCACCTCCAGTAAACAATACGTTTGCCCCACTTTTAATCGTCTTGGCAATTTGTTGGGCAGCATGCGCAGTAAACGTAGAGATCACATCAATCACGGAACAAGAATGTGCAGCAATTATAGGTGTTACTTGCGCTTCTACCCACTCCAACCCCAATGATTTTGGGGCTTGTTGCGCATAAAAGGGCAATTGATTTAGTTGGTCAAGCAACGTTTTATGCACAAATCCTGATTTTGCGATCAATCCTTCTGCATCATAATCTTGTCCTAATAGTTTGGCATAGTGATTTAACACAATGTTTACCGGGCAAATGTCGTAAGCAATTCGTTTTCCATTTTCTTCGGAAGAACAGTTTGCAAATCCACCTAAGTTAATACACATATCATAGTCCGGAAAAAGCAATTGATCGCCTATGGGCACCAATGGTGCTCCTTGGCCACCCAATTTCATATCGGCAACCCTAAAATTACAAACCACAGTTTGGTCAATAAGCTGCGCCAGTGCTGGTAAATTCCCAATTTGATATGTAAAGTGATTTTCAGGTTGGTGCAAAGCAGTATGCCCATGCGAGCAAACAGCGTCCAATTCCTTGATATGATTAGCGGCCATAAACTCGTTGATCGTTTCAGCTAAATATTGAGTATAATTATTGTCAATAGCCTTTAATTCTTCGGAAGAAACCTTAACCAAATTCTTTAGCGTGGCACGCCAAGTTTCAGAATACGGGATGGTTTCCGCTGCATGAATTTCAAAGTGCCAACGCTCGTCATACCAGAGTGTGAGGTGCGCCAAATCAATCCCATCTAGGGAAGTGCCTGACATAATCCCAATAACCCTATATGCATCTTTTATCATATTCCGTAAAAATAGATATTCCTATTGAAAATAAGACATCAAACAGTTATCTTTGCGTACAAATTTTATCAAATTATTATTAAAATATGGATTTTAGCCTTACAGAAGAACACATATTGGTACGCGATGCAGCTCGTGACTTTGCCCAAACCGAATTATTGCCAGGCGTAATAAAACGTGATGAAAAGCAACAGTTTCCGCAAGAACTTGTAAAAAAAATGGGAGATCTTGGCTTTTTGGGCATTATGGTTGACCCTAAATATGGCGGAAGTGGCATGGATGCCATTTCTTATGTGCTCATTATGGAAGAGCTCTCTAAAATAGATGCTTCAGCTTCAGTCATCGTATCCGTTAACAATTCATTAGTTTGTTACGGACTTGAAACCTTTGCAAACGAAGACCAAAAACAAAAATACCTTACCAAACTAGCAACTGGAGAATTTGTAGGCGCTTTTTGCCTGAGTGAACCAGAAGCAGGCAGTGATGCCACATCTCAACGCACCACTGCCATAGACAAAGGGGATCATTACGTGATTAATGGTACTAAAAATTGGATTACTAGTGGTGGAAGAGCTGATGTATTCTTGGTTATTGCACAAACCGATAAACATAAAGGCTCGCATGGTATCAACGCATTTATTGTTGAAAAAGGCATGGAAGGTTTTGACGTGGGGCCAAAGGAAGATAAATTGGGCATCCGTGGAAGTGATACGCACACCTTACAGTTTAATGACGTTAAAGTTCCCAAAGAAAATAGAATTGGTGAGGATGGCGCTGGTTTCCTTTTTGCAATGAAAACACTTTCTGGAGGACGAATTGGTATTGCTGCCCAGGCACTTGGCATTGCCTCGGGAGCTTATGAATTGGCTTTGAAATATTCAAAAGAAAGAAAATCCTTTGGCACAGAAATCTGTAATCACCAAGCGATAGCCTTCAAATTGGCAGATATGTATACCGAAATAGAAGCTGCCCGCTACTTAGTGATGAAAGCAGCTTGGGATAAAGATCAAGGCAATAATTACGATAAATCTAGTGCCATGGCCAAACTTTACGCCTCAAAGGTGGCGATGGAGCAATCCATTGAAGCAGTTCAAATTCACGGTGGCAATGGATTCGTAAAAGAATATCACGTGGAACGTTTGATGAGAGATGCCAAGATTACTCAAATTTATGAGGGCACCTCAGAAATACAGAAGATCGTTATTTCTAGAAGTCTAATAAAAGAGTAACCGGGAAGATAGAAATAATAAAAAAGCGACTGTTAAATTACAGTTGCTTTTTTTGTTTTTAAATGATCATATCACATAGCCACTTCAATATCATTCTCTTCGCAATAGGCATGAATAATTTCCAAAATTTGAGCGCCATATTTCTTAACCCTAACTTTTCCAAACCCGTTAATATCCAACAATTGTTTTTCGGTCATAGGCAAAACCTCACATATCTCATAAAGCGCCTTTTGGCTAAAAATTTGATAATGGATAAGATCATTTTTGCTTGCGATATCATTCCGAAGTGTTCGCAATAACTCAAATAATTCGACATTAACCGTACCATCTACTACGGAATTTCGCTTCTTCTTAGGCTTCTCTCTGCTCAGGAATACAGCATTAGCTCTTAATTTTAAAAATTTTTGGGTTGTAAATCCACCGGATAATCCCGTCAAATAAGACTGTTTTGTTGCCAAAAGGTGTTCAAGCACCTCTAAATTCTTGACCAGCTCTTCCTTTACCGCTTTATTATCAGTAGAAAAAGCAAATTTTTCTAAAGGTTTTTTTATAGAGTCTTCTGTTTCACTGTTAAAATAGTGGCGAGCTTTTTCAAATCTCTTTTGAATCACATCACTTAACTCAGCCATGTCCTCATCGACTGAAATAACCTTTAATTGAGACCTAAAGTTGTTACTCACCTTCAAGAATTTGGTTATTTGTGCTTTTAAACCAATTAATGGGGGTTCAACTGCACCTTCAATACCGTTCCTGTTTTTATAATAAAGATCCATTAAACGATTGATGGGGGACAAAAATTCAAAAAAATCGAAGATTTCATTAATACAATCGAGCTGAAATTGCTTTTTGAAAGTTTCTAGTGTATCCGCATTAGGCTGATTTTCTTCAGCACTTTTGCTAAAAGCACTCACTTGAACGTCATTGATAACCTGTGTAGAATCAATTTTACTTTTCAGCACCAAACCTTCCAAGGATTTGCATCTACTTAACGCTACATAAGTTTGACCGTGTGCAAAAGCCCCCTTGGCGTCTATAATTGCCTTTTCAAAAGTTAAGCCCTGACTTTTATGAATGGTAATGGCCCATGCAAGACGCAAGGGAATTTGCGAAAACGAACCTATTCGCGATTCACTTATGGCCTTTGTGTCCTTGTCTACGGAGTAGTTGATATTTTCCCATAACTCCATGGTGCTTTTTATAGCAGTATCATCACCAGGGCATTGAACCGTTACTTCATCCTTATCAATGTGTGTGATTTTGCCAATTTTACCATTAAAATAGCGCTTATCTTGTGAGCTATCGTTTTTGATGAACATCACTTGGGCCCCAACCTTCAGCGTTAATTCATTATTATTTGGAAATGCATGTTCAGGAAATTTACCCTCAACTTTAGCCGAAAACGTATGGGCTTTAGTCGTCAAGGCATTAAGTTCAATCGCATTGGCCTCTTCTGCTCTATTATTATGTGTGGTTAATGAAATATAACCTGCTTTGGGATCAGGTCTAAAATCCTCAATATATCTTTTATTCAGCTCATTAGCAGCTGCTTCGGAAAGTGTATTGGTTCTAATTTCGTTCAAAATTTCGATAAACTTCGGGTTGTCTTGTCGATAGATATGTTTGAGCTCTATAGTTAAAGCCATACATTGTTGAAAAGCATTACTACTAAAAAAAAAACCTGTTTTATAATAATTTTTGAGCAACTGCCATTCATTGTCCTTTATAACTGGTGACAATTGTTGAAGATCTCCAATCATTAAAACCTGTACGCCTCCAAAAATTTTATTTCTACTTCTGAAACGTCTCAACGTTTGATCAATCCCATCCAATAAATCAGCACGCACCATACTAATTTCATCAATGATCAATAAATCCATAGATTTTATAATATTAATCTTTGTTTTACTGAATTTTCTTTGAAATCCTGAAGTTGTACTTAAATTTGATTCGGGCAAGATTGGCCCGAAGGGCAGTTGGAAGAATGAATGTATCGTAACGCCTTTGGCATTAATCGCTGCAACACCAGTAGGAGCAACCACTACCAATTGTTTTAATGAATCTTTTTTGAGATTGTGTAAAAACGTTGTCTTTCCAGTACCAGCCTTACCTGTTAAAAAAATACATCGGTTGGTATTATTGACGAAATTCCAAGCCAAATCAATTTGCTCATTTGTTTCCATCATATATTATAAAATTATTAAGACTGAAAATTACAAAATTTATGCGCTGTATAGCAATCTGCAGATTCAAAACAGTGATTCTAGATGCTAAATATCACAAATTTAATAAGAGGAAATACTAGATTTTAACAAGATGAAGCTATTAACAAAAAAAAGGTCCCCAACACATAAGTGTTGGGGACCTTTGAGGAAGGCGGCGACCTACTCTCCCACGAGATGCAGTACCATCGGCGCAAACGGGCTTAACTTCTCTGTTCGGAAAGGTAAGAGGTGAGCCCCGTCGCAATAACCACCTTGGAT